>Ga0114919_10000489_pt1 | contig 30690 bp, 31 predicted proteins | sample BlataG_FD_88682 | JGI IMG/M metagenome (GOLD analysis project Ga0114919, IMG submission 88682) | Deep subsurface microbial communities from Black Sea to uncover new lineages of life (NeLLi) - Black_00105 metaG | ecosystem: Environmental > Aquatic > Marine > Oceanic > Sediment | place: Atlantic... | reverse complement strand
TTTCTCTAGGGGGAAGACAGGCCGACCGTGGGCGGAGACGGGCGTAAGCTGCAACAAGGCAGCCGCGGCGGGGAGGGGGGGGGGGGGGGGGGGGGGGGGGGGGGCTATATATTCTTTTTTTCATGAGATACGTATGTAAAAAGATTGACACCCATCGATATGTTGCTGCATGGGAAATTTTACTGAAGGAATCAAAACTATTTTCAAAGAAGAAAATAACGGGTATCTGAAGAAGAATGTACTTAATCCCCCCCCCCCACCACCAACACCAACACACACACACACAGAGGATCCCAAATTAGCGCTTTAGCTATGACCGGCATCACACACTCATCTATACAATCATAGATTTCAGCCACTATCACCCCGTTGACGTTGCTCACACACACAACACAGCACTTATTACACCACCAATAAGGCCAAAGCGCCAGCAAATGCAGCAGTTGCAATCATACCAGCAACACCAGATACACCACCACTACACACATACAAGGTAAGATTCCCAGTGAATGGTACATTGATCTCCGTTGCTTCAGGGTCTGGGCATTCGATAGGCGTCATACCACCAGTCGTATTGGTCCTGGTCAGATAGCCAACTGTTCCTTGGTCAAATGTCCTTGTGTACACAGAAGGAGGATAGGCTGGAGGGTCGAGAAATGATTCCACTTCCCAACGGGCGTCTGAAAGCCTTCCTTCTTGAGGGACAATAGTGGGCTCTGTGGACAAAAGCATTGATATGGTCTCCCAAGTATCAAGGGAGTTGAAAAAGAGGTTGGATTGCGGTGGAGTGTCATTGGAATAATAAAAGCCACCACCCCAGCCTTCACCATACCCCAATGCTTCTCCCTTGATGAGGTTGGGATCTATTATGGTGCCATTGTTGCACTCCCATATCCTGTCTCCACTTACTAAAATAGAGGCCAACATGATAGAGCCTGCTGGTGGGTCGATGGAGTCTGCGGGTGGGTCCTCACAAATGCCGCCAATTGGGCTTGCAAGGGCTTTATCCTTTTGTCCATAGGCAAGGGCTTGTGTAGCAATAGCGATAAGATAAACGATTCCAAAACATAGAGGAAACACCTTCATTGTACGCAAAGCAAGTGATGAGCACTGGAAATTGAATAATACACTAGGGAAAGAGTGAAACTTTGCCCCTGAATATGATTTATAAAAAATTGAAGTTAATCCCGCTTCTCAAAGGTTGGTGCCGATGTACAATTCGAATCCAACCAACAGATTTTTTGTGCTTGTAAGTTCCGAATAGAGCTATTTATCTCCCATCCATTGTCAACCTGGAGCCCAGAGGTGATGGTCTAAGTGCCCTCACCCCCAGAAGCTGAAGTCGAGCTCGAGGGGCTGGAAAACGGAGAAAGGAAAGCAGAGGCGAGTATCAAGCAAATGCATCCCTTGGTGTAGTTTACATGATTGGCAGGACAGAGCACTACACACAACAGTTCCACTCCCTAGGCTCTTTTAGTTTACGTGATCAAATAAAAAATTCAAAAAGCAACATAAATACAGTACCATCAGGATGAGTTGGACCATCTTATTCATGGCACCACCATGTTGGGACATACTCCCACTCATTGTCGTCATCTCCTCTGCCTCTGTATCTCCATTTGATGCAACATCAATGACGGGAGTAGCATCCCCCAGGTCTCCAATCAAAACAATGTTGTATGGTATTCCAGCGTTCTGCAGCTACTCCATCAAGCCCGTGTTGGGCACCACAAACTCAGACAGGGTATAGTTTGTCCCATCAAAGCCTAGCCCATTAAAAGTATTGAGAGCATTTGCACTACCACACACCAGTAATGCAGCTTTCAACTGCACTATATCAATGTCAGGTGTGTTTTTAAGGAGGCCGAGGCATTCTGTTGTGTTGCCGCCCTCCACCCAGGCCACCTCTCGGAACCTCAACACGGCATCTATAAACTCGTTGTCACAGTTACAGGTGGTGTTGGTGGGGAAAGACCTGTTTGCCACACACAAGGTATCAGTGCAATTTATGTTAATTTCAAAATCCATTCCTGAGAGAATGAGTTGTTGCCCCACTCCCAAAGGCACCCTGATGTCACTTTTAACTGCTCAATGTTCTTAGCCATTCCGCTGCTGAAGGGGACCCTGACTGGGGCGTCCAGCTGGCTCTCTAACATGCATCAATTATGTGGAGGATATAAGGGGACCTAGTGAAGGGTCTAGTGATTCCTAAGGAGGGGAACAGTGCATTCACTGCTTCATCCTTGGTGCCAGAGGCTCCAGACTCCAGGAAGAGCTAAATAGACAAGTAGCCCGACACCCATGCTCTTTCCGAGCTAGGGCGACTGAGGTTGGCAGTGGCAGCAATTCCACTTGAAACCCTTGATTAGAGGCATGTGTCGACCAAACAGTCGATACCTTTCACAAAAGCTTCTATGACTTGAGTAGGGGAGTCACAGGTAATTTGAGCCCAGATGAGGCTGCAATTCCAAATAAATACAAAAAATAGTGAAACATATGAAAATCAGGGACGTTAAATAGTGTGTCATTGTTACTATTCTCAATTATGATAACTATTAGATTTCAGGTGTCGATTTTCAAGTTCCAATTCTTTGGGGTTTTATATGTATGTGTCGCTCTCACCTAGTCATCACTCTTTTCTTCTTCTCCACCTCCATCATCACTCCACTCCTCTCTCTAGTCATTATCCAGTCATATATCATATACATACATCCAATACTCGGCACTACTTTTAAATACAGAGGCAATGAAGCAGCATAAAAACCCCTCAACACTCCTTCCTCTCTCACAATCGTCCTCAGTGCATCCCAAGTACCTTTATACAAAATTGGTCTCCCCAAACTCCCCTGTACCTGCAACCTCCTCCTCACCACCTCCAGCGGCATGGTCATTGTTATCACTACACTGGCAGACATGGCCCCAAGGACACCTCTCACTTCAGGAGGAGCTGTACGCCCATTGTTAAACCGATCTTTGTAGATATGATTGGCCAGCTCATAGGCGGCAAACCCAAGGGAAGAGCCCATCATATCGCCTATCAAGGTGGCTTTAAATCCTCTGTAGACAGCTGTAATACCTTGAGAGCGGATGACGGTAGAGGCTACGTGGATGAGGGAGCCTTTCATACCTCCGGAGACGCTCATGAAGGTTCTGCAGGCTTCCAGGGGGTAGGTGACGGTGACTGCAGCAGCTCCTGCTGCTGCGCCTGCTACCAGTCTTTCGACGTTTGTCAGCTCTCCTTCACTACTACTTATATTAGTATGCCTTACTTCTCCTACTGGTGATATTGGTTGTCTTGACGCTAAGATTTTATCTTTAATACCATGGAAGATGCTAAACTGAATGGCCGAAGAAGGGAAGATCTTCAGGAGAGTAGCATGATTGCCTCTAAACAGGCCTTTGAGACCACCATCCAGCCAGGCATGTCGTGCTGCACCCCCTACTGTCAATTTCCTATCAGTCATGACCAGGGTGGAGATACGCTCTAGTGGGGCTACAATGGTTTTGGAGAGGCCACCTGCCATGCCTCCTGCTAGGAGTTGTCTCATTGGACGGGAGATGTCTAGTTGGATTGCAGAGAGGGAAGAAAAAAGGGGCTTCTTTGCAGTAGAAGGAGATGTTGGTGTGATTTGTATAAATTTGGTGGTGTTAATACTCCTTCTCTTCTTCTTCTTGTTGTTGTGTCTCTTGGAGGTGGAAGCTTGGTGGAAAAGAAAGGAGGGAGGGAGGAGCTTGGCAGTGGTGGCCTGTGCTCTTATCTTGGCAATGGCTGACAAGAGGAAGAGTCCGAGGATGTTTCTGACTTCAAGGCCCACAGCATGAGCTAGTGGGATCATTCTAGCTGATTGGGATGTAGCAAGAACTACATTGCAGGTGATGCTGTTGAGCAGTGGGAGGACTGTTCTTACTGGTGTTGGAGAAGAGACTGCACGGAGAGAGGGCCGGTGGTTAATGTGGAGTTGTCCATGAGGGAATATTGGGGACTAGATCGCAAGAATATTCACCTGATTGACGTCCAATACGTCTTTTATTGTGGTATGGGAGCTTGTGCAGAGGTTTCAAGACCATTTTGGCACAATATTCGATTTCAAGACTAATTAACGACTTAAAGCCACCTTTGAGCACATAACTTTACTATCTGACGGCATTATCGTGCAATTGATCTTTTTGAAAATTAGTTAATGGTAAGAAATAAAGGTGCTGGAGAATACCAGGTTGGTTGTTTTAACTTGAATAATTTGTTATTCAATGAAGTGAAAAACGCTTCAGAGTGGTACGTGCAACACCTTTTATGGTGCATAGTTTCAATATGAGTTTTAAAGAGGGTCAGAGCTGCGCTGTTGATGGAATTTTGACCAACCCTCCCTCACTTCTGGCCTTGTTTTTGACGGTAGCTGTCGCCGGCTTGTTTTCTTCGCTCTCCCCTTCAACCTCCCTCCTTTCCTGGCAATATGGGATTTATTTTGATGCATGTGCTGCTATTTCATGCCTTGTGAACTCCTCTACTCCATATAATGCATACAAGCTCAGTATGATGGAATTGATAGAGCTGAATTCCATCGCAAGCAAGAGATGACCATGTCAAACAAAGACATGAGAGGAGGAAGAGAGAGCGGACAGGGAACGAGCTCGACGAGGCCCTTCCAGAATTATTTAGTTTTTCAAAACTCTCTAATTGTGCTCTATTATGAGCATTGTTAGAGAATAAGAACCTCTTACAAATTCACAGTTGATAAGGCCATTAAATAGTCTTTGTAGCTCTTCTGATCAATGCTCCTTTCCCGGCGATTATCTACATTCTCCCGATTTGTGTACACTAACAAGAAGCATTCTGTGGCTCTTGCTCACGGTAAGTACTTGTTACATGGATCCAAGGCATTTCCTATCACAGCTCGCTCATTTCCCTCTCCTCTCATCGCCACACACAGTCCGATCATCCCTGTCGCCTGCTCTCCATCTCCCGGTGCCACAGCAGCTTCAACCAAGCAAACTTCACACCTCTACTTTGACGAAACATACCACACGTAAATATCTACGTACCATAGCTTCCGCAGCAGCAATAGACAACACTATGGTCACAGAGAAACCTGTCGAAAAGTTCCGCAAGGACTACCGTCCCACCCCTTATCTCATCGACACCGTTCACCTCGATTTTAAGCTCAATGAGGAATCTACTCTGATCCACTCTCGTCTTGCCATGGTCCCCAATGCAGCATCAGAAGCTGAAAATGGCAGTCGTGCTGACCTCTTCCTCAACGGTCGTGAAGACATCAAACTCGTCTCCGTCTCTGTTGCAGGCAAGGAGTTGGCCCCTGGTGCTGACGGCTACTCTCTCACCCCAAAATCTCTCACCATTTCTGGCTCTGCCTTGCCTGCTGGTAACTGGGAGCTGGAGATTGTCACCAAGGTGAAGCCACAAGAAAATTCCCTATTGGAAGGCTTGTACAAGAGTGGAGGTAACTATTGCACTCAGTGTGAAGCAGAGGGTTTCCGAGGTATCACCTTCTTCTTGGACCGGCCAGATGTCATGGCAAAGTATACCACTCGTATTGAAGCTGATAAAGCTAGCTATCCCGTCTTATTGGGCAACGGTAACCTTGTTGACAGCGGTGACCTTGATGGTGGCCGTCATTATGCCATGTGGGAGGACCCATTCAACAAGCCATGCTACCTATTTGCCCTTGTTGCCGGTAATCTTGCCATGCAGGAAGGCACTTTCAAGACTATGAGCGGTCGTGATGTCACCCTGCGTATCTATGTGCAAGAACACAACCTGAACAAGGTTGATTTTGCCATGCAGTCCCTTATCCGTTCAATGAAATGGGACGAGGATACTTTCGGTCTGGAGTACGATTTGGACATTTTCAACATTGTCGCAGTTGATGATTTCAACATGGGGGCTATGGAGAACAAATCTCTCAACATTTTCAACTCCAGGCTGGTTCTTGCTACACCAGATACTGCCACTGATGGTGATTTTGCTCGTATTGAAGGGGTAGTTGGACATGAATACTTCCACAATTGGACCGGTAATCGAGTTACCTGCCGAGACTGGTTCCAGTTGACTTTGAAGGAAGGTTTGACTGTTTACAGAGACCAAGAATTCAGTGCAGATATGAACTCTAGGCCAGTGAAACGCATCAAAGATGCCGTGCGTCTCAGGTCTGCTCAGTTTGCTGAAGACGGGGGACCCATGGCTCACCCAGTCAGGCCAGAGAGCTACATTAAGATGGATAATTTCTACACGCTGACTGTGTATGAAAAGGGAGCTGAACTTGTGAGAATGTATGAAGCTTTGTTGGGAAAAGAAGGCTTCAGAAAGGGCATGGACTTATATTTCAAGAGACACGATGGCCAAGCTGTTACATGCGACGATTTCCTCTCCGCAATGGCCGACGCCAATGGTGAAGACTTTACAGACCTCGCTAAATGGTATGGCCAAGCTGGCACTCCACTGTTGACTGTCATTCCTATCCACGATCCAGCTACCCGTACGCTGACCCTGAAAGTACAGCAATCAACTCCACCAAGTAATGGCCAAGCTGAGAAGGTTCCCCTCCTCATCCCCCTGAGAACTGCTCTCCTGAGTGGCCAAGATGGGAAGCCCCTCCCCCTTCATTTGAGAGGGGTGGGTGATGTGGGAACTGAGGTGGTACTGAGAGTGACTAAGGCTGAGGAGGAGTTTGTGTTTGAAGGTATTGAAGGTGAACAACGTCCAATTGCCAGTTTATTGCGTGGATTTTCTGCTCCAGTAAAGATGACGGTGGAAGGGCAGACCGATGAGGATCTGTTGTTTATTTTGGCTCATGATACTGATCCATTCAATAGATGGGAAGCTGGGCAGGTTTTGGCGAAGAAACAGATGCTCAAGTTGTATAATGGAGTGTATAGCAAGAATGGCATTGCTGCTTCATCTAATGGTTCTTTGGAGGACAAATTGCTGACAGCTGGAGGTCTAAGTGCAGAGCTTGCTGATGCGTTCAAATCCCTCCTGACCGACTCTGCCGTTGATGGTACTTTCAAAGCATTCGCCATCTCTCTCCCTGCAGACACCGAACTGATTGATGTCATCCCTGGAGCTGATCCCACCGGTCTCCACAAAGTCAGAGAATTCCTCACCAAGCAACTTGCAGTCAGACTACGCCCCGAGCTTGAAGCTGCAGTTACAGCTAACGATGCACCTGCAGGAGAGCCATATGTCTTTAATGCAGCAGCATGTGCTAAGCGTGCCTTGAAAAACAAGGCACTTGGCTACTTGGCCTGCTTGGGAGATGACGAGATTAATGGCAATTTGTTGACAAGATTCAGGGAAGCTACCAATATGACTGATGAAATATCAGCGCTGGCTGCGTTGGACCGTGCTGGTGGTGCCCCAAGGGACACTGCATTGGCAGAGTTTTACAAAAAGTGGGAGAAAGAACCCCTCGTAATCCTCAAATGGGTGGCACTCCAAGCTGGATCCAACGCCCCCGACAACGTCCACGCCGTCAAAGCCCTCGTCAACCACCCGGCCTTCAATATCACCAACCCCAACAACTGTTACTCCCTCTTCCTTGCATTTGCCAGGTCTCCAGTCAACTTCCACAAGGAGGATGGCAGTGGGTATGAATTCATGGGTGATGCGGTGTTGACTGTGGATAAGATTAACCGTCAAGTGGCTGCTCGTATGGTCGGCGCGTTTACTAATTGGAGGAATTTTGACGAGAAGAGGCAGGGGTTGATGAAAGCTCAGTTGGAGAGGATTGTGAAGAGTGAGGGGCTTAGTGAGAACGTGTATGAAATCGCTAGTAAATCTTGCAATTGAGGGGAAGAGGAGAAGAGGAGGATGCGGGGATGGAGGAAGGGGAAGGAAGAAGGGGACGCTTTGAGTTTTGATTGAATTATTTCCTTGTTCTTGAGGAGTGTTGTTATATCATCAGGTAAATACAGATAATGAGAGCTACTATACTATGTGTTAATTTTGCCGGGCGTAATGTGCAAAGAGAAGAGATAAATGGGAAAGAAAAAGGCAACGGAACTTGAAAGATGTACAGGCAGGAGGTCTAGAGGTGGGGCACTGGTGGTTTGAAAATAAGGCTGAGTTGCCATGTTCTGATCACCAACTGATTGCGCTTATACACCATCATGATACGTGTTGCTGCTGCTGCTGGTGGATGTAATGGTGGTGGTGAAGCATCAGCTGCTTTGTATGGAGCAGTGGAGGCTTTGTTAGAGTCATCGTAACCCTCAGGATTGCCGTGTGTAGTCTTCCTTCCATATATGTAACCCTCAGTAGAGTATTCCACATGTGTCTGTTCTTCAACCTTGTAATAACGAAAGAATACGATAAAAATTTAAAAAACAGAGTTAGCTCTCTAAAACAACCATATAGATTGTCAGAAAGAACAAACCCGCATTTAAAATAATAAGAGTGATACCTGCCCAGAACAACTTTGAGAACCACAAGCTGTACGGCTCTCCTCCTCCTCCTCCATTGTTGTTATCTAAGAGAGGTTCTTCCTGATCCTCTCCTTCTCCTCTATTCACATTATCACTACCACTACTATTATTATGCTTCGCAACAGCATACTGTATTAACAAAGCACCTGGTATCCCCAATATCAAGATCCCCCCTCCAGTACCACCAATCAACTTGAACACCAACCCCAAATCTGTAATAAACATCGCCAATGTCAGACTACTCCCAAAGAAAAGCAATACTTCTAATATATTAAACAATGACCAAGGATTATGGAATCTCGCCATATGCTGCTCCTCCTGAATAAAAGAGCTATGCTGCTCGCTATCATCACCACACCATATGTGTGCTACCAAATCTTGCAGAGCAGCTCGTGCTGGGAAATGGTTGACAGGGAAACTAATGAGCTGAATACATCCGACTGCTGCTCTTGCTAGTTGCATTGCCCCATCATCTGATGGGAATGAATTTAATACATTAGAGCTCACTGAATTAGGGAATGCTGCATAGCCAGATAGTCCAACAGTCACATATCCTAGGCATGTCATGGTGATGGCCGATATGATGATCTCTGTCATCACTGTCAGTTTCTTGGTTCTTGGTTTTCTAAGCCTTCTTCCTAGTAGCGTCAACCATGGTTGTAACGACCACCCCGTCTCTCCCGTCTCTGGGGAGGATGGGTAGTAGATGAGTGGATCCGAGTCTGGATGCAGCTCTTGGAAGACGGTGATCACTTGGCAGTGGCATTGGAAACCGAAGATCATAATGGGAATCGCGTTGAAGAATTGAAGTGAAGGGAAAGTGGAAGGTACCATATGCCCTCTATCCTCTCCACCACTACCATATTCTTGAGCTTGATGGATGACTTGGATTGATTTAACCAATACGATGCTAACAATAGCAATAAGTCCAGCAGATGTAAGAGCAGTGAATCTTGAAATGGCATGTAGAGAAGTAGGGAAACATAGAGGCAGTGATACAGAGCTGCTGATGATACCTATGACAAACTGTCTACTCATCCACCATGTTGTATTATCTTGGCCAGCCAGCCACTGGAGAATGGGGTGAAAAGAGTCGCCCAGGATGATGAGGTAGGCGATGCTGGAGCCAAAAAGGTAAGCAAAGAGGAGCAAAGACATGAAGGCTCCTGCGCCTTTACCTAGATATTTGGTGCATAGTTGGGTGTATGTCTTGGATCCTGATGTTTCAGCGTAGCGGGAGAGGACGTAGAGGGTGAAGGACTCGATGGTGGCAATGAGGATGATGACGAAGAGGCCGCCTGCCCATCCGGCGGAGCGGAAGGCGTAGGGAAGAGAGAGGATGCCTGCACCGACGGCGGATGATAGGAGGGTGAATACGCTACTGACTGCGCTTGATCTTTCGGATTGTGGTGGGGGTGTATTGGTGAGGGGATTGCTTTCCATATTGGGTCGAATAGCAGGAATCATGGGGGAGGTGTAGACGGTTCTCCAATCGTGTCAGGTAGGGTTTGATTTCACCAATTGCGGAGATTATTGGTGTCGGAGACCGTTTTGAAGCTTTGTTTTAGATGTTGCTGTTTTTACTATTCAAGTCTTATAATTTATGTCATTTGCAAAAACGTTATGATACACCGCCTGAATCCAGGTATATTCAATTGAATCTTGCAAGCATCTCCCCTTCAGTCTTCGAGCTCCCTCTCCTGCCCGTTCGAACATCGCCCAAAAGAAGGGAAGGAGAAGGTATTCTTGTACCAGTGGCCATATCAGTAGGAGAAATAAAAAGGGTGGGGGAGGAGGAGGAATGAATAAAGATAATCTATCAGTCACAGGTTGTTGAGGGAATTCTTACCAGCTTGAGGTAGACAACCCATTTGGAAGTCTTCTTCTCGGGGAGTAACTCATTCCTTCCGTGGATCTCAAGCAGCTTGTTAGCCTCTTTTTTTTTTTTTCACCAGTCATCATTTCGTTTCAAAATAATTTGAGACCGTTACCAGGCCCATATAAGTGAAGAATATCAGAAATCAAGGGATGAAACGCCCTCTCGTTTGATTATTATAGTCGAGATCACTTTGGGAGTTACCAACAATGACAGAGGCACAAAAGCTGCCTGCAGCCATTATCAATGCTTCCAAGGAAGACCTACAAGTATGTTTCTACATATAGACGAATTTATATCAAATTCATTTCCAACGAGGTTTACTCACACTGTTCCCTTCCAACCGCCGTCTCCCGACTCTCTTTACAGCGAATGTTGTTGGACGCCCTTAAAAAGCTCAAATCCAGAGACCAGAAGATCAACCTGCTCTCTGACAAAGTAGAACAACAACAAAAGCAACAACCTGAAAAGTATTCAGACAACCAGGAAGAAGAAAAGCAGAAATTAAAAGAAACTATAGATTCACTCCAGAGGAAGCTTCTCTCCTCTGAACAAGTTTTCAATGATCGTCTCACTGCCGAGACTGAGCTACTCAATGCAGTTCTACAGCAAGAAAGAAAAACCGTCTCAGATCTCCAGTCCCAACTACTAGAAAGAGAGAAAGCTCTGTCACAATATCAAAACAAGAGCGACGATGCTACCGAGACAATTAACCAACTACAACAGCAGCTCACGGAAGCACATGCCAAAATTGACAGCACTATAGCTGCAACAGCAAAAGGAGTAGAAGCTGGTGTGATTGATATTAAGACTGAGAAGGAGCTGCTTCTGCAACAGAATAAGGCACTACAAGATCAGTTGGATTCTTGCACTGGAAAGATGGCTTCTCGAGAAAAGGAGAATGTGGTGTTGGTGAAACAAGTAGAAGGATTGACAGCTGAATTAGTTGAAGAAAGAAGAGAGAAGGAGAAACAGGTTGTAGTGAAGGAGGGAAAGACAAATGAAGATAGTGAAGAGAAAAAGTCTCTGGAGGAGGAAATATACAATCTCAAAGCTCAACTGGAAGCAGCTGAAGCCGACTTTCAAGGCAAGGTTGATGCGTTGGAGAAGGAGAAGACGGCCGCTCTCGATAAGCTGCTACACCAAGAAGAAGATCAGCAAAAGATTGAACAGAGTAGTCAAGAAGCCAGTGTATTGCAGACTGACAATGCTGCATTGAAGGAGCGAATAAGTAGACTAGAAGAGCAGATTGCCAGTAGGACCGCTCAAGTAGAGCAGTTGAAAAAGGAAGCAGCTGCAACAACGGAAGCAACAACTAAAGCTACAGACGGACTTTCTAGAGCTCACCAAGCACAGTTGACACAGCTACAAGCTGCGCTAGACTCGTCCAAGGGAGCAGAATCGCAAAAATTAACTGAACTGGCAAACATTAAATCAGAGCTTCAACAAGCAAAGACAATTACTGAGCAGTCCACCAGTAAAGATAAAGAAATGGTTGTTCAGTTGCAAGGTGAATTGTCCTCCATCAAGAGTAAATTAGAAGCTTCACAGGCATATGTTGCTCAGTTGAATGGTCAATTAAAAGCGCTGGAAAAACAAGCAACTGAAGGCCCTCAAGCATCCGATCTCGACGCAGCACGTGCTGAAGTTAGGCAGATAAGAAAGGAACAAGAAGCTGAAAGAACTAAAGTGAAAAAGGCCATGTTGGACATGCGTCGTAGGTTAGACGCGCTGCAAAAGGAGAAGCAAAAGGCTCAAGAAGCGGTGGCACTAGTCTCGACTTCATCAACGCAACAAGTGGAGGAGCTTAGGTCGGAGTTGGCAGAAGCCCAGTTGCGGGCAACAAAATCAGCAGAAGAAGTAGGCAGAATAGATACTGAGTTGAAAGAGTACAAGACAAGAGCACATGCATTGTTGAAAGCCAAGGAGAGTGAGCTCAAGGCAGCTAAAGAAATGGCAATGGGTGAACATGAGTCGGCCATTGTGGAGGCTCAAACCAGAGCGGAGACAGCTGAAAAGGCACTACAAGAAGCTACAGTACAGTCTCAATCTACTATTACCAGATTAGAGCAGGAATTGTCTGCTCTACAAGCCTCTAATGAAGTTCAGCTTGAACAGCTACGACAGGAAGCCACTGAAGCTTCAGCAGCATCACATGCTACCAAGAGAGCACACGAACAACTCAAGCTTGTCTACGAGTCTCTAGAAACAAGAGCTCAAGAGCTGCAAAAGCAGCTGACACAAACAACATCACAATTAGCTGTCGGAGAAGCTGCACAGTCAGAATTGCAGCAGCTCAAGGCTGAACATAGATCTTTCAAAGGAAAGGTAGAAGAGGAAGCTGCTGCTAAATCAAAGGAGCTGGCAACTGCAACAGAGGCTTTGGCTGTGATGAGAGAAGAGCTTTCGGCATTAAAATCGATGAATATTGCTTTAAGAGCAGCTGCAGAAGATGGTAATGGTGGAGGTGCAACAGCAACAGCAGGCATATCAAGAACAGCTTCCATGGCCTCGACAGACCAGCAATCATTATTGTTACACCGCCAGGCGTCTCTTGGAATGAGGCCCCAACCTTCTTTCGGCAGCGATTCTTACTACACCACTCTTGAGAATGAGGCTGGTGGTGCACCCTACAATAACGATGACATGGCCAGTGCCCAACTACACGCACTTGCCGAAGCCAGAAGACGACTTGAAACAGCCCTCCGCCGCATCTCAGAACTAGAAACCGAAGTAGTGGACCTCGAGAAGGACTGCCAACTGCATCAAGCTCAGGAACACGCCTTGAAGGAAGCCCTGCGTGAAGTAGACAGAGAGAAGAACAGGCAATCATTGACTGAAAGGCAGGTAGAGATGGAGATGTTTAAAAATGTTATGCTTTCGTTGTATGAAAAAGGAGAGGATGGTTCCTTGTTGCCTGTGATTGCTAAAGTTTTGGAGTTCAGTCCTGGAGATGTGGAAAGGTGTAGAGCTGGGTTGGCTGCAAGAGAGGCCAAAGCTGCCGGTAGTGGAGGTGTAGCAACTAGTAGTTTGACCGACATGCTGCCGAGTTTAGGGGGATGGCTGGGCAGTGGTGGGAGGGAGTGAAACATAGAGAGAGAGTGAAAAACAAGACATGCAGTGTGTTGATTTACAGATCTTTAAAACAAATGAATGAACATGTTTTATGTATACAATTACAATTTTATCGCATGATTCTACTATTATCACATTACTCCCCCCTCTTCTTCTCCATCAAAGCTACTCTTATATATCCTATAAGCCGCCCACCAACATGTCCCGTTGCCAATAACCGTCAATGCCGCCTGCAACACCACCAACCATCCCATCTCCTGACGATTATAAAACAAATGCCAAGTACACGCACACATGGCAGAACCAAGGGCTGGCAACATGCCCCATGCTAAGCCTTTGAATGATGAGTTGCCTGATACTTCACCGTACCGCCACATGAGGGAGATGGCGGTGGCCCATTCTATTACAGAGGAGGTGTGAACTGCCCAGGTGGGGAGGGACAGGGCATTGGAGGGTTCAGTGTGTATTTGGAAGGCTGCTGCTTCTGGGGGACAAGAGAAGGCTAGGAAAGTGGTGGCTAAAAGGAGAGAAGTGTTGTTGTTATTGGTGGTGACGGTGGCAGCTCTTACTGGTAAAGGTAGGGAAGGAGATGAGGAAGATGCAGTGTCTAACAGTGAGTGACGGGGTAATTGTGCATGTGTAAGGTTGCTCGATAGGTATAAAGGGTGGTGGAGATTGGCTGCACGGACTCCAGTGGGTGCTTCTGAAGATTGCGATGAAGTGATCGGTAGTGGTAGCTTACGAAGACATCTAGCTGTGCAACTGTGCACCTGCATCTCAACGAGTGAAGAATCTACTTGTGAAAAGTTCGAGAATTAGTCAAAGAATGAAGCACACAAGGAGGACTTGGTCTTCCTAAATATTTGCCTCAACAATGCAGGAATTTTTCTCGAGCCCAGCTTTGTGATCATACCTTATCGTTTTGAGGACAATATCCAACGATTGCTAGCTCATAGCTCTAAGCTTGATTAAGCCCACTCAGACCGGGCAGGTTCAAGATGGCTCACAATAATGCTTTCTCCTTGCCGCAATTGGAGGCTTTGGCCCTCAACCTCTACAACTCTCAGGTTCGAGCTCCCAAACGATTCCACCGACAACTTCCAGATCCTCCATCACTTCCGTTTATTGTCGACACCTTACATGTTTGAGGATCACATCCCAACCAAAAATGATCTCCTCACCGCCACTCCCTCTCTCTTCTCCCTTCACACAGGACCCTGCCGAGAGAGCTCACTCAGAGCAAATGCTCAGGGAATTCTCAATGTCCCCAGACTTCTTTATGAACTGCAAGGTATGTTTATGTTTATAAAAAAAAGAAAACACTCTCCCCCTAATATATAGACGTAAGGCGTCATTCCTTGTTGCCTGATCAATCTCCTCCCTTTCCTCTCTCCCCCAAAAAATCACAACAGGCAATCCTTGACAATTCCAATTCCCCCTATGCACAACTCCTTGCCTCCTCTAGCCTCATGAAACTCGTCACAGACCACAGCCTCACCCTCCAAGTCAGATTAGAAATGCGCTCCTACTTTCTGGGCTACCTCCACACTAGAGGCATCTCCCTCGAACCCTTTGTCATCACCTCCCTCCTCCAGCTGCTGGCCCGCATGACAAAGCTGGCCTGGTTTGAGGATGAGGCATTTAGGGCTGTGGTAGATGATGGGAAGACTTTCCTAGAAAGTGGGACCATGTCTGGGTCCCCTGGGCACTACTTGTTGGGACTGAGGTTGCTGGGTTTGCTGGTGGGGGAGATGAATGCGCCGACGCCGGGGAGGAGTTTGACGCAACATAGGAAGATTGCGTGTTCGTTTAGGGATCAGGCTTTGTTCAAGGTATTTTCCATTGCTCTAGCTTCACTAAAACATCTGGCTCCAGCTAATAACAATAGTATTACTGTGACTAGCAATGATTTGAATAGTAATAGTAGTAACGGTGGTATTATGTCTACGCAAGATGGACAACAAACAAAACTCAACGAAGCAGCAGTCCAACTAGCCCTAGCCTGCCTCTCCTTTGACTTTGTAGGCACCTGCCTAGATGAAAGTTCAGAAGATGTAGGAACTATCCAAATTCCAGCTGCATGGAGACCTGCTGTGGAAGATCCCTCTACAACATCGATGTTTTTTGAATTTTACACCACCTCCTCTGCTCCTCTGTCTTCCATTGTTCTAGAGTGCTTGGTCAGGCTGGCGTCGGTGAGACGTAGCTTGTTCACTTCAGAAGGAGAGAGGAGTAAGTTTTTGGAAAGGTTGGTGAATGGATCTAGAGATATTCTGAAAGAACAAAGGGGGCTAGGTGAACATTCCAATTATCACGAGTTTTGTCGTCTCTTGGGGAGACTTAAGACCAACTACCAACTGAGTGAATTGGTGGGGTTGGGGGCATATCGTGAATGGATTGCACTAGTGGCTGAATTCACAGTAAATAGTTTGAAATCCTGGCAATGGACGAGTGGGAGTGTGTACTACTTATTGGGGCTGTGGTCCCGACTGGTGTCGAGCATGCCATACCTGAAAGGAGACGCCCCTTCCCATCTGGATGTCTATGTTCCTAAGATTACTAGATCGTATATGGAGAGCAGGCTGCAGTCAGTGCCTACCGTAGTCGCAGCAGCAGCAGCAGGAGGAGCAGAGGATCCTTTGGAGAATGAAGAGGAGATACAGGGTCAACTAGATTCTCTCCCTCATTTGGTACGATTTCAGTATGTCGCTAATGCGGAGTACTTGATGAGCCTTGCTGATCCTGTATTGGCTGCATATACAAATATTAATAATAATAATAATGGTGGTAGTAATGGCGCACTTGTAGGAATGAATGGCAATGGTAATGGTAGTGGTGATATTTATAATAATAATAATAATAATATTGAGATCTTGGAAGGGCAGCTGACGTGGTTGGTCCACATTGTAGGAGCAGTGGTGAAAGGAAGAACGAGCGGAAGTGGCGGTGGCGATATTGGAGAACAAACAGATGGTGAGCTTGTCACCAGAGTATTTACCCTGCTGCATGTATTAGATAGAGGTGCTCATATTACGAGATATGGAGAACGGTCCCGTCAACGACTAGATCTTGCTCTGCTTTCCTTTTTCCAAAATTTTAGAAAGGTATACATCGGGGAGCAGGTGATGCACACCAGTCGAGTGTACCAACGGCTCAAGGAGAAGCTGGGACTGGGCGATCACCTGGCTATTGTGGCTGTGATGTTGGGCAAGATTGCCACCAACTTGAAGGTGTATGGAGGGTGTGACGATGTAGTGAATGCCACACTGACGCTGTTCCAAGACTTGGCTGCTGGGTACATGTCGGGGAAGCTGCTGCTCAAATTAGAAGCAGTCACATATCTGTTGTCACATCATAGTACTGAATATTATCCATTTGTGTCGCATCCAGCCAACAGAAGAGCTAGAACTGTATATTATCAGACATTGGCAAGGCTGTTGTTCATGGAAGATCCCCCACTGGGCAAATTCAAGTCTTTCGTAGCCCCATTGCAACACATACTATTAGGACTCGGGGCAGCACAGGCAGCAGGAGGACTTGCAGCACTCAGAGCAGCAGCCCCAGCAGAGACAACAGTAGCTGGTCTGTTCAGAGACCTGAGAGGAATAGCATCTGCTACCAACAACAGAAAAACCTATTGTACACTCTTTGATTGGTTGTATCCAGCTCATTTTCCAGTTATTTTGGGATGTTTGGAGGCTTGGGGTGACACTCCTCAAGTAACAGGCCCACTTTTGAAGTTTATGGCAGAATTTGTGATGAATAAAACACAAAGGCTGACCTTTGATTCATCTTCTCCTAATGGAATTCTGCTGTTCAGAGAGGTCAGCAAAGTGCTGGTTTTATATGGAAGGAACATTTTAGGGGGAGGAGGAGGAGGAGGGAGAGGATCTGGTGGTGGTGCACTGAATAGCAACAATCAGAATGGCAGTGGTGGTGATCCTTACGTTACTCGATACAAGGGCATATGGCTGTGCATGTGCATGTTGACTAGAGCACTGGGTGGTAATTACGTCAACTTTGGAGTGTTTGAGTTGTATGGAGATCCTGCATTAAAAGATGCACTAGATATCGTGCTACAAATGGCAATCAGTATCCCGCTGCACGACATACTAGCGTACCGTAAAGTCGGCAAAGCATATTATGGCCTGGTGGATGTGTTGTGTAGTAGTCAGACCAAATATATTGCTGGGAGAGACACTGCTACGTTTAGTTTTATACTAGGATCCCTAGATGTTGGATTAAAGTCATTAGATGTGACTGTCAGCTCCCAATGTGCTGCTGCTGCAGATAACCTAGCAGGCTACTACTTCAAGCACATGCCAGGCAGTGACAACCCCACTCCAGCTGCTGCTGCAATAGCCGACTATCTCCGAGCTCGCCCCGATCTTCTGACCCAGCTGTTGAACACGTTATTTGAAATAGTGCTATTTGAGGATTGTACCAATCAATGGAGTTTGAGCAGGCCCATGTTGGGTTTGATATTGATTAATGAGCAGGTGTATGGGGAGCTGAAACAGAGGTTGATTGCGTCACAGCCTCAAGAACGTCATCAGCATTTGGCTGGATGCCTGGATAAGCTGATGGATGGGGTGCAGAGGAGTTTGGATCCTAAGAATAGAGATAAATTTACACAGAATATAACCCTGGTGAGGCATGATTACAAGACCTTCAGGATTTAGGGAGGAGAAGAGAGAAGGAACGGCGTCCATGGAAAATTGTAGTTATTTGGCATGAAGCAGAGAGGAGGAGATACAATTTTGGAACAGTATCAGTTTCCGAATTTAAATAAGATTTAACGATCAATCAGCGAGTGGATTTAATAAGCTGATCGTCAGTTTTTCATCACCAAAGAAGAGATGACCGCAAGTTGGCGCAAAGACTGGTGAGTTGCTGACAATACAGTGGTTGAAGACATTCAAATACTATGAATAATTCGATTATAACACGTCTTTGACCGTTACGCAGGGAACTTTGCAATACATTCTCCTCCATCCCACCGCCCGCCCATCCCACCTACGACCTCTATGCCGTCATTCAAGCAGCTCTCTCAGAGGATGCTGGCGACTTTGGTGATATCACTACCCTATCTACTGTGGCAGAATCTAAAACTGCCAAAGCTACCTTTTTAGCTAAATCTAACGGTATCTTGGCCGGTGTTTGGGTGGCTCATGCTGTGTTTCATCTCGTAGATCCTACTGTCTCCCTATCTTGGTCAATAGGTGATGGTCAGGCAGTCATAACAGGCCAACATATAGGTGTAGCCACTGGTTCAGCTCGTTCAATTCTCATAGCAGAGAGATTAGCACTGAATTTCATGCAAAGAATGTCTGGAATTGCCACATTAACCTCAAAAATGGCAGCTGCAGCAGCCCGAGGCGGCGGTTCAGCCGTCACCGTGCTCGACACTCGAAAGACAGTCCCTGGTCTTCGCTTAGTAGATAAATGGGCTGTCAAGATTGGTGGAGGTGGAAACCATCGTATTGGTTTATATGACATGGTTATGATCAAAGATAACCACATTGCAGCAGCAGGAGGGAAGATTGCCTTGGCTGTTGACAGAGCGCATGCCTATATGAAGGAAAAGGAGATACAGAGACCGGTAGAAGTGGAAACACGGACATTAGAGGAGTTGCAGCAGGTGTTGGATATTATAGATAACAGTGAAGATAAGTTGATTGATAGAATTATGCTGGATAATATGACTAGGAGGATAACACACGATAATAATAATGGTGGTGGAGACAATGCATCATTATCGATAATAGATGTGAGCACACTGGCAGCGGCAATGGAATTGATTGGAGATAGAAGGAATACATTGGAAACTGAAGCTTCAGGCAATGTAATGTTGGATACAATAGAGGATATTGCAAAGACAGGTGTGAAGTATATATCTTGTGGAGCTTTGACACATAGCGTCACCGCTTTGGATATTTCCCTCAACATTGAAGTTTGATTGGAAAAACCTTGTTGTTTTATTGTTTTGGATATCACTTTTGTAAATTTATTATTACAAATCATGATATAGAGATAAAAAGAAGGAGGAAGACTTCACAACCAATCAATCTTTTAATCCAAGACCTTACTGACAACGCCAGCACCGACAGTACGCCCACCTTCTCTAATAGCAAACCTCAACCCTGGCTCCATTGCAATCGGATTTATCAATTCAAAGGTAGCAGTCACATTATCACCAGGCATCACCATCTCTATCTCTTTTGGCAATGTCACATTACCAGTCACATCTGCAGTTCTAAAATAAAATTGTGGCCTATAATTAGTGAAGAAGGGTGTGTGTCTGCCTCCTTCTTCCTTTGTCAAGGCGTAAATCTCACCTTCAAACTTCTTATGTGGAGTGATTGATCCTGGTTTGCATACCACTTGCCCTCTCTCCACATCGTCTCTCTTTATTCCTCTCAACAACAAGCCCACATTATCCCCTGCCTCCCCTTGATTCAACAGTTTTTTGAACATTTCTACCCCTGTGACTGTCGTTTTAGTAGGGGTATCTTTTACCCCTACAAGTTCAACCTCATCCCCTACCTTGACAATACCCTGTTCTATTCTCCCAGTTACCACAGTGCCACGTCCTTGAATGGAGAAGACATCTTCAATAGAACAGGAGAAGGGCTTATCAAGTGCACGGGTTGGGTCGGGAATGTAATCGTCTACTGCCTTCATGAGTTTCAAGATAGCGTCTTTACCAATGGGGGCGTTTTCCCCCTTGAGAGCAGCCAACGCTGATCCTCTGACAATGGGGATGTCGTCTCCTGGGAATTTATAGAAAGAAAGCAGCTCTCTGAGCTCCATTTCAACCAGCTCAATCAACTCCTCGTCCTCGACCATGTCGACCTTGTTTAAGAAACAAACCATGGATGGGACGCCGACTTGGCGGGCAAGAAGGATGTGTTCTCTGGTTTGGGGCATGGGTCCATCTGTGGCTGAGACAACCAAGATGGCGCCGTCCATCTGAGCAGCACCTGTAATCATATTTTTCACGTAATCTGCATGGCCAGGGCAATCGACGTGGGCATAATGGCGCTTGTCGGTCTGGTATTCGACGTGAGCAGTGGCAATGGTGATACCTCTAGCTCTCTCTTCTGGAGCCTTGTCAATTTGGTCGTATGCTACAGCCTTAGACATGCCCTCTTCAGCGAGGACCTTGGTGATGGCGGCGGTTAAAGTGGTCTTGCCGTGGTCGACGTGGCCAATAGTGCCGACATTGAGATGGGGTTTGGATCGGGTGTTGATATCATAATCTGAGAAGTGTCTCACTGATAGACGGAGCCATAATGACTGGTGTTGGTGCTTTAATCTACAAGGATGGAAAAAAGGGAGAGATACATGTTAGGGGGGTGTTGCAAGGTTCATGCACTGATGTCCTCAATCACAGGTCAGGTATGGCAAAAGGTGAATACAAAAAACATATATGAACCATTGTCCGTACTCTATCATCGGATGTTTAGACTTACCCAGTGATCCATTCACTTTGTGTAGTCTCTTGAAATAGAGGAGATGTTTTGGACACGAGTGATGCCCCGGCTCGGCGCAACATAATAGACGATTATGCACCGATTTCAGATTTACACTGCGTGTGCTAGCGATTCATTTAGAACTGAAGACTAGAGAGACGTGGGTGCTGGTTTAATTGGCCTGGAATGAAGTGGAGTTGGTGAGAGGCAATTTTTGAAGACCTTTAAGAATCCCATCAATGCTCACTATCAGTGAATTACTTGAAATTTTATGAATGTATCTGTACTGGAAGAGCTTGTCAGAATAGGTTGATTTGCAGTGACCATTGTTTATAGCCTTTAATCCGATGCAAGAATCCCCAATCTTTGAATATATATGAGATACATCGAATTATTGGCCCTCCAATCGATAATTATGATGCTTATAATATAGCCAGTAACATCATCGCTAGAGGTTTCATCGGCAACTACCAACTGATCGGTACCATTCCTCCCACTGCCAGACAACACCCAACACACATTAAGAACAATACAATGCAGCGACCACCACCCACGATACATTGCCTCCCTCCTCGACCCCTAATCGGAGGATCCCTCATCAACAAAGAAGCCTACCAAAAACTCTCCCAGCTGAAACACTTCTCCTGCTCCATTCAAGATGGAGATTACAAAGAGTCTGCATCAGATCAAGAGCTGGAACAAGCTCTCCATGAAGAACTTCAACACCTTGATCATCATCAAGTCACCACCACTGATGTAGACGCTTTTACAAGAAGAAAAGGACATAAGCACGCATCTTCATCAAGAGATGCTAATAATAAGACACAAAATGTAGACTCAACAACAACAACAAACAAGAAACATCATCATCAACAACGTTGGTCATCACTATCAGCAGATGAGCATTCATGGTACCTTTCTCACATCAACGCACTAGACGATTTATCTGAGAAAGATGCAACACGAATGATGTCATTAATGCAGGCAGTATCCAAAGAGAGGGAAGAGTACAAGAAAGCAATACTGTCAACCTGGCTACCACCTACTCTGCCAGCATTAGATGCAATGTCGGGCAGGCAGAAGAGTCAGATTGAGGAGGATGTCAAGCAGAGGCAGGAGGCAGTGGCTAGGCAATATGCTAGGTATTGGAAGTTTCACTCTATACTACCTCTCAAAAGTAATAATAATAATAATAATAATAATAATAATAGTAGTAATAGTAGTAGTGGTGTTGCTAAAAAAGACGAAGATTGCTTGTTCCTGGCAACAACAGGAACGCTTCCTGCATTACAAATACCTTCATCCCTAGATGATGGTGTTCCTGTATCTCTGCCAACCACACTTTCCTACTTGCCTGCTACTATTGCTATGTATAACAATAAGACAACAAAAGCTCATCAACCAACAAGCAAGAAACAAAAGACTGGCTTGAAAAGTAGAGCTAGTGGTGGTAAGAAGAATACCGTGGTGATAGAAAGGCCCTACAGAAAAGCAGCTGTCGCTCCACTACATCAATTCGTAGAAGATGCACATCTCCTGTATAGACCCTCTGCCACAACCAGTGACTCACCAACGTTATTAATATCAAAATCAACAACCACACCTGGTACCATAGTCGCAGATGCATCAGCCTTGATAGCCATAGCTTCCACCCCCTTGATGTCGCATTATCAAGATAGGCAATTGCAGAAATCATGGTGCTGGGAAATTCCAGTATCTATAGATGAGGAAGGGAGAGTTATAATAGAGAAACCGTTGCACCCAAGAGCTGTCACTAAACGAGCTTTAATGACGCGGCTGTATAAATACGCTGCTCTTTCGGTCCTCTTACCCGAACCTTTAGGAGAAGCAGAAGCAGAAGACAAAGAAGAAGTTGGGGGACAAGAAAGTAATTGCAAATGGAAGGCAAAACGAGCGAAGAGATTAAGATCATCTGCAAACCCAGCCTCCAAAGCAGCACCAAAGCAAACACCAACACAATCTACAGTATCACCATCTCCCAGACACACAATGTTTGGCAAGGTCAAAGTGGGTGAACATCACGTGTTCATTAGATCACATGCAATGTACCATGTCCCCATAGAAAATACATCTTTGATTGATGATGATGCAACAAAGGAGAAGGAGAAGCATCATAATACTAGTGGTCTAGTTCCAGTCGTGTTTGGGGTAAAGAGCGACTATCTAGATATGACCACCATTGGCGGCGATGATGGAGAAGTAGAAGAAGAGATCTTTTCAGAGCTAGAAGTATGCCACTGGCTACTGAAGCTTCTCTTCTGCCCTGGCACTGAGGGCGTAATGGTGGCAAGAGTGCACGTGCCACACAACAAGCTTGTGTCTTGTGAATATTTATCAAGGAGGGAGCTGGAAGAGAATCTAGATACGGCTCCTTGCCTGGATTTCCTCAGTACTGTGCTGACTGATGTGAAGAAGCAGCAGTGGGGAGCTGGGAGGTATATTTTGTCACCAGTTGGGGGTCAAGATAATGTATCTATAGCTGTGTACACAACATCGGATGATGATAAATATGCTGGAGGAAGAGGAAGAGGTGGAGGAGGAGGAACTGCTACTGCTCCTGTAGGGGGTGGTACTTCAACAAATATTACAGTACTGCCTCTACCATGCGGAGGCACAACAACAACAGCTGCAGCTATGCAGCAGAAGCAGCAAAAACAGGGAGGGAAGGTGGTGTATGATCTGCATGAAGCTCTGAGGTTGAGCGGGAGAATGACAATTCTGCCTCAACATGCCTTCCTTCCTCCTCGGTGGCACCCTTACCGTCTGGATGATGGTGATGATGATAATGATGATGATGAAGGTAAAGAAGAGTTGAAGATGTCACAAATACCTGATACATTTCCTCCTAGACCTAAAGATGGTGATGGTGATAAAACGAGAGAAGGAAGGAAGAATAAGGAGAAGGGGAAGGGGAAGAAGAGGAGAGGAGGGGAGGAAGGGAAGAAGAGCAGGAGGAAGAGGAAGAGACAAAGGAGACTGCTGCCTCATGCATGGTCAGTTTTAGGAAAAGGAGGGGATTTTGATAGTTTGCTGGATCAGCAACAGAAACCAATGGATATGAGTAGGAAGAATTACATGGACCAGCTTGAGGAAGAAATATGAGAGAGAGAACGAGATCTTTGTGGAAAACAAATCTTCGGAGGGCGCCTGAAAACAAGGGTGAAATTGTTATGTTCCACCAAAATCTAACCGTTTTCGATAAACCCTTTGTACTCGATAATTATTAACGAATCTGTTATGATCTTAATGACTATGCACAGAGGGTCTATGTAGAGGGGGCACTAGTTTGAGGAAATGATGCCTTCGAGTCTGCAAAACCCGGCCCAAATGGGCTTTGGGGGTGCCTTTTCAGATCCTATATATGTCTTAATTGTATCTACAAATCCTTCAACCCGTGAACATGCACTCAAGATCCTCCTGCAGTCTGGTAAGTCGGCCAGTGTAATGCTGGCAAGATGGAGCCTTGAAACAACTCTCCTAACGACCGCTTGGCACAGAAATCAGTTCTGACCATTATAAAATTTCTGATATTCATTACACCGCAGGACACAATGGACAAGCTGTCTCTAGTGGAGAGGATGCAAATTCAGCAGTGGAGGCCTTAGACTCTAACACTCAAGCTGGACCAAAACTCGACGTAATTCTCATAGAACATGATTCCTTAAGCTCAAAAGACATGTCATTTCTTGAAAAGTTGCGGTCCGATGAAAGGTTTAGAGCTTTGCCATGCGTTGGTAAGTGAATCAATTCGAGAGGCCACCGCCACCTTCTCTCTCTGCCTTCCCCCGATTCCCCATTCCACTGACCACCTTCCTTCCTATCCCTATAACCATCTACAGTATTATCAACCCTTGAGAATCCCCTAGATCTCTCGGCCAAATCGTTGTACCCTTTCAGCCCCACACTGATTTGTCACAAGCCTTTGACTGCAGAGAAACTCTCAGCAGCTCTTTCGGCAGCGGCTCTCCACCAACACAAAGAAAAGTCTCCTGGTAGTAATAACGACACTGATCCCAACATAGAACATATTGGTTCTGGTGGTACTACTGGCGGGGGAGTTTTCATGGCTACAAATAGTCCTTTAGATGTCCAGGCAAAATGTACAACCACCGGGGATCAAGGTGGAGCAACCCAAAATATCGCTAGTGGCGGTAGTGGTAGTGGTGGCAATGGCGATGGGGGGATTAGCCATCCTGAACAACTGCAGATAGATGTAGATGCTGCTGTTAACCTGCAGCAACAGCAGGAAGGAAACAATGAACAAAAGCATCACCGCCGCCACCACCACCACCACCATCATCGTCATTCTCATCACCCCAAGCGGAAGATGCATGATCATGAGGCCCCTCAACAGATACCTGAAGACAAGAAGAGCAATGATGAAGGAAACATGGCAATAGATACCATAATTGCCAAGCCTCCTGGTGCTGTTGCAGATATCACAGTGACTGGCAAGAATGGCTTTTATAACAATAGTAATGATGGCGGCGGCAGCAATGATGATAATGGCTCCAATACTGCTGCAGAAGAAGAGCTGCAGGAAGGTACAGGAAACAAGAGGGCAACAAAAGTGGTTTCTGCTGCTGCTGCTGCTGCTGCTGCTGCTGCTGCTGCTGTGAATATTAGACAACAACAAGGCCAGCAGCAAGCATTGTCGGCGGCAACAGAGTTGAATGACGTAGCAGAGACACTAGCTCATCTCAAAGATGTCTCCCCTGCCGTGAAGAAGAAAACCAAGGGTGGTGGTACTACAGGTGTTGCAGTACCATCTACTGACACTTGGCTGGGTCAAGAAATAAAAACAGGCCCTAGTCCACCTGGTACCGTAGTAATAGGGCCCTTGTTGCCTGGCCAACACCACCATCACCATCTTCTACCACCAACTTCACTTATTGGTGGTCCTGGTGTTCGCAACAATGCTGTCTTGTGGCCAACATTTGGTTCTGCTCCTCGTCTCCTTCCCTCGCCTCTTGTTGTCAACAATGCTGATAAAATTTTACCTCCTAGCCTTCCCAATAACACCAACACCAACAACAAGAATAATACCAGCACTAACAAGATGTCATCTTCAATGTCATCATATGCTGGCGCTGGTGGTATGTACCCTTCTCTGCCTCAAAACTACCCCCACCACTACCAACAACAACAGCAACAACAAGCAGCTGTGTGGAACCCGTACAACCAATATTATTATGGCGGTGGTTATGCTGCTTATATGTCCAGCTTGTATAATAATAGCAACAGCGGCTCTTATTATTATGGAGGAGGAACGAATAACACTACCACCACTACTGGCGGCAATACTACTACTAATATCAATAATAATGGTTATACTGCTGGTAACAATGTGGCATCCTTGAAAGGCAGCGGCGATGTTGGCGGTACTGTAGGTGGTACTAATGGGAGCAGCAAAGGATCTGGGCAGATGACGTACATTGCTGCATCAGATATTCCACAACAACAGCAGCAGCAGCATGCTCTGTTTTGGCAACAACAGCAACAAGCATTCATGATGAGCCAATATAATGCTGCAATGGCAGCTGCAGCTGCTCAACAGCAGCAGATGTACATGGCAACTGGGTGGACACATCAGCCACAAAACTTTGCTGGCAATAATATGAATGGAGGTGGTGCTGATAAGACTCAAGTTGGAGATAGTAATCGCAATCTGTTTTGTGACGGTGTGAATGGTAGTACAGTGAAGATGGCTGATAATGCTGCTAGTGATATTAAGAATAAGAATGATGCTAGCAACATAAGCCTCCAGCAACAGCAGCAGGCAAAGCAGCAGCAACAACAACAGCAGCAACAACAACAAATGCCAGTTTCAGGATCTTACTACCCAGGGTCTTACTATATGGCAGCTGCTGGCAATGCCAACTACAATGCAGCCTTCTTCCCTCCTCTCTCCTCTTCCTACATGCTTCCACCTCCTTATACTCAACCAAATTACCAACAACAGCAACAACCACTACTGCAACAACCACTGGCTCCATCTGCCCAACCAGATCAAAGTTCTCCCGCCGTCCCTCCTGCTCCTCCTGCTCCTAATAATAATAATGATATTAATAATAATAATAATATGTCATTACCACCACTACCACCGGCTGCCTATAGAAAAGCAGCAGTTGAGAAGTACAAAGCCAAAAGGTTAAGTCTCAATGCTGCTAATAAGATCAGGTACCAAACAAGGAAGACGTTGGCAGAGACACGTCCAAGAGGGAATAAAGGACAGTTTTTGAGAAAGGATATTGCTGCGCTCAAGACTTCTCCTGGTGGTGGTGAACAGGGAGACGACGGGATTGATTATAATCACAAGGATGATGATGATGCGGAGGATGAGTTCGGGGTGATCACCAATAATATTACTAACAACAAGCAATCTGATTCTGCAGAGGCAATTGTGGATCCAGAGGGAGCGGTGTGTGGTGGGAGAGGAGGTGTTGTTCTTTCTTTACCTGCTGCCGCACAGACCATTGGAGGACGTGACGGTGGCGCTCCTGCTCTTCTTCTTGCTTCTGCTGATATAGAAGGCCTTCCTTTTCGAAAAGGTGGCATGGTGCAACAACAAGGGCACAAACACCACCACCATCACCATCAGCACCCGAGTCCTCAGTTGTACGAAGAAGGCGCCTCAGGAAATGATATGGAGGACAACGGTAAGAAAAGCGCCACTCCACCTACTGCTGCTGATCAGCATCATCATCTAACTGGGCATAAGCACACCAGAAATGGTGCTGCAGTACGTCTGGCAAATAATATCAATAATGGTGGTTCTGATAGTGGATCCAATTCACCAGCTGCCGATGATGAAATGCTGTTGCAAGTTCCGGATGGTAATAATAATAAAGCAATGGAGGTGGAGAAGTTTAAGTTGCAGCAACAGCAGCAGCAGCAACAACAGCAACAACAAGGCCATGGACTGCCTCCCTTGCCTACTGGCGTTGCCCGAGCTAGACGGCATAATGCTGGTAGAAGTAGAAGGAGTCTATCTTAAAAGACGATGATCCACCAGGATTAAGTGTACTTCAATGAATGATAATATTAAGAACAACAACAATGATAATAACCATAATAATGAGATTATTGACGATGTGTGTTTTTACAAATAATACATAGCACAATATGAGTGCATCTTGCATGAAGACATCATTCCCCTTTTTTCTTTCCTCTTCTCTATTGCAGTTTCAGTTGCAGCTCATAACAACAATACCTTTTCCCCTCTCTGTCCATTTTTCTCATGATGTTGTAGATGAGGAAACGAATACACAATTTTTATTAAAAGGGGAATATTCCTTAAAGGCAATGATACCAGCAATAAAAACAGATGAAACAGCTATATGAATGAAATGCAGCCCCTAACCTGCGCTTGATAGATACATGATACAGTGCAAACCGCAGGGGCAGCCCCAACGATGTAAATAATAAGCTAAATAATGCAAGTTATATATATTGTATATTACAATGTTGTCCTGTGCAAACATCCAAGTAATAGCATACATTAAACTAACTAAGTTTAGCCATGACACTCCGTTGCTGCACAAAGCACACCTCACCATCAGGAACCTCAATATTACTGGATCCATACTTGCTGAACAAAACACGGTCACCAACCTTGACACCCTCCAACTCTACCTCGTCACCAACTGCAAGGACAGTACCTACAAATGAGTCTTCTCCCATGGAGTTGTTGCTAGTTGCAGTGAGCAAGATGCCGCCAGCGGATTTGGATTCCTTTTCTTGAGGCTTGACGAGGAGGCGGTCACCGAGGGGGGCCATTTTGGAGACATCCAGTGTCTTGCCGACGTCTGCAGTTAGAACGGCATGTACACGGACTGATTGAGATCTGCTAATGCCTGTAGAGGAGAAAGAATGTGGTAAATTTGGACGTATATGGAGGGAATTGAAGATATTCTCTAGAAGGGAATGGTTCAGCATAAGGATAAAGTACATGCATGTGTATTCTTACTTCTTATACTACCCCTAGACTGATTTACAGAGGAGAATGCGCGTGTATTTGATGTGCATAAGCTTCCTTTCAACATGGTAGTAGCCATTTTCCAATCTTCCGATTAATTCACAATGTGTCTTTGATGCTCGTATTTATGAGTAAACGTGTTTCAACGATATGTGTGCTTATGTAGACACGCAATGAGCTTTAATAGAGTTGAGCGGGCGCTGCAAAATCATCCCCGGGCGGAGGCATGAATCCCAAAAAATTCCAGACTACTAGAACTCAACCCTGATCATCAGAGGTTTAAAATTAGATAATACTTGTCATTGTTGAATCCGATTTTAGACAAATCCGTCTATTCCTCAAGTCAAAGCGAGACTAAACTTGATCATAATCGAATCAAACGTTTGATTGTAGAATCTACTGTGCGAACACAAACATTCAATTATCCCCGTCTTAGAAGACTATATATGGCATCTGTAGCAGGTGGACGCATAACAGCAGGAGCAGGAACCAACCTACTAGGCCAGCATGCCGCCGACCGAAATCAAGACGCTACTGTCTATGTCGGCAACATTGACCCTCAGGCAGATGAAGAACTCATCTGGGAGCTCTTTGTCCAAGTGGCCCCAGTAGTCAGTGTCTACATGCCCAAGGACCGAGTCACCAGTCAATACCAAGGCTATGGCTTTGTAGAACTTAAATCAGAGGAGGACGCCGAGTATGCCATTCGAATCTTGAACATGGTACGCTTATTTGGTAAGCCTTTACGTGTGAGCAAATCCTCTCAAGACCGGGTCACTTTAGATATAGGAGCCAACTTGTTTATAGGAAACTTGGATCCAAATGTAGATGAAAAGCTGCTATATGACACTTTCTCTGCTTTTGGTGTCATCCTCAATCAACCCAAAGTGTCTAGGGACCCAGAAACGGGGCTTTCCAAAGGCTTTGGTTTCATTTCTTTTGGAGATTTCGAGGCATCAGACGCTGCTTTAGAAGCCATGAATGGCCAATGGCTCATGAATAGACAAATAATGGTATCATATGCCTTCAAGAAGGATGATCCAAATGAACGGCATGGTACTCCTGCTGAGCGATTACTGGCTGCCCAGCTGAAGATGAAGCAAAAGGCAGGGAGTTGGCTGCAGCCTCATAAGTTGTTTGCTGCAGGCCCCAAGGCACAACAACTAAAATTACAACAACAGCAACTGCAGATGCAGCAACAGATGCAACAAGAACAGATGCAGCAGCAAGCTTTCCATCAACAGCAGCTGTATCCTGGTTTCCCTCAGCAGCAGCAAGGCATGATGGTGATGCCCCCAGGACAAGGTGGATACTACCCCCAACAACAACAGCAGCAGCAGCAGCAGGAAGGAGGCATGGTTATGATACATCCTTCCTATCAACATCAAGGTATGATGATGATGGGACCACCAGGAGGAAGGGGCCAAGGAGGAGGATGGGGTCAAGGAGGAGGAGGAGGAAGAGGTCCTCGTCAACATCCAGGCGGACAATTTAATAATCATAGACGGCAACCGCAGCAGCAGCAAGATGGAGTACCTCCACCGCCGCCATCTCCACCACCATCTCCACCTCCAAGATAACGCCCAGGAAAGATATTAATTCTTATTGTGTAAGAAGAAACAAATGTCAATATTACATGCTGTACATTTAACAAGGTGCAAAATAGTGTATCATACCAAGAAGTTTTAGACAATAAATTACTAATACTGTTTTTTTTTTTTTTGGGGGGGGGGGTTAATACGAACATACAAAAGGGGGGCCTGGGTAGGAAGTTTTTATCCATATAAAATCTATACCTATTTTTAAAAAAAAGACCAACAAAACAG
>Ga0114919_10000488_pt1 | contig 30743 bp, 50 predicted proteins | sample BlataG_FD_88682 | JGI IMG/M metagenome (GOLD analysis project Ga0114919, IMG submission 88682) | Deep subsurface microbial communities from Black Sea to uncover new lineages of life (NeLLi) - Black_00105 metaG | ecosystem: Environmental > Aquatic > Marine > Oceanic > Sediment | place: Atlantic... | reverse complement strand
GAGGTGTAGACGGGCGATCAGTCCTAGTCTCTGGGCTGCTTCGGATAGTCATAGCGCAAGATCAGTTGCTCCATGACGACGCCATCTTCGTCGTTCGACCAGTCGCCGGCGACGAATTCGCCGGGGAACGCATTGATCAACGTCCACCGTTTCACCTCGAATCCTTTGGAGTTGAGCTGAACGACGTCGATGTCCTTTTTGAAAAACGGCGAAACGAGGCCGGTATTCGACGCGAGGTCAGAGACCTCCTTGAACCACTCGTATGCGTCCTCGTCTCGAGTGACACCGCGGGTCAGTGTGACGTCGGCGACGGTCGCACGACCCACCAACTTGACCGGAATGTCGCGCCCGCCCTCGTTGTATTCGATGTTGGCTCGAGAAACCTTGATCTCGGAACAGGTGGTGAATCCTGCCCGCAAAAACTGGCCGATCTCGACGATAAACTTGTGCTTGAGGTCGAAATCCTCGGGCACGTTCGACAGATTGAGTGCCATTTGTTCGCTTCCTCCTGCCGGTACTAGCCGGCCAGCTCGTCGTCAAGCGCCCTGGTATCCTGCGACCACGACCAAATAATAAACTCTGCGGGCTTCTGGGTCGCGAGCCCGATCCTGCCGTTGACCTTGAAAAGCGCCACCTCTGAAGGTGGGTTGAGCGCCTCCGAAACATCGACGAAGAACGCCGTCGACGGGGTCTTCGTGGAGAACGCGCCGAGCTTCATCTGGTTGCGCAAAAAATTGAAAACGGTTCGGAACATGCGCGCCCGCAGACTTTCGTCGTTGTTCGAGTGCCGCGCAAACTGGGTGCCGTCTTTCACGCTGCGCTGCATGTAGCTGACGCCCCGCCGCTCCGCGATCGTGGGGAAATTGCCGTCAGCCTTCAGCGTTTTCACGCCGTCGATGAATCGCCCGTGATTGTCGAGCGCTGTGATCGGATTGATGAGCTCGGGGTAGAGCAGATCCCGAACCTCTTCGCGCAGCACGTCGTCATTCTCGAAGCCTTGCAGCCCCGTGATCTTCCCGCGCTCGGTTCCGCCCGGAGGATCGTAGATCCCGCCCTCGCGCCGATCGTCGTTTCGCGACATGACGCCGGCGATCCACGCGGCCGGCGGTACGGTCACAGTGTCGTCGGTGCCGAAAATCGTTTTGTTCGGGTTTCGAACCTTGATCTCCGGCCAGTAGATCGCGCCGTGCTCGCTGGCGCCCTTCAGTGCCGCCGTGGTCTTTACGTAGGTCACCATCTGCGCCGGCGTCAAACTCGCGTTTGTGTCGAGGATCGCGAAAACGAGCCCCTCGCGGTCGGTCTCGCAGTAGGTGAGCTGCCCGTTGTGGAGCGACGTGCCGGTTTGCCCCGGGATCACGAGGATCGTGATCGACTCCACCGTGTCGAAGGCATGGATACCCGTCTGCCCGGCAGCGGTCCCGAGGAAGTCGTTTGCGTCGAGAGCGGTCAGCCCGTCGTCGCCGCCTGTCGGCGTGTAGGTCGCATTGTCGGGCTGTACCGTCGTCGCCTGGTCCGCCACCGTCATGTATTGCGACCCGATGCGAGTAACGACGGTCTCGACGAAGTCGTCGGCGGCTGTATCTGCGCTCTGGCAGTTTGGAAACGACTCGAGCACGACGCCTGCTGAGGTCTGGACCGTCATGTCGAAGTATGTGGCGACGGCATTCGACGCGGCGGCGATCACGACTCGCACGTCCTCGAAATACGTCCCCTCGCTGTAGCCGGTCGCGATAAGCGTCGTTGATGTCGTGGTCGCCGTCCCATTGACAATCGTCGTCGACAGCCCGAACTTCACCTCCGCCAACGACGTCGCGTTCACGTTGACCGAAGACGCAGCGCCAGTTGTGTTCGACGTGATGATCAAGAATCCGCTGGCATGCTGCGTCACGGTGCAGCCCGAGCCGCCGAGGATGTCGGCCTCGATTACGGCCTTCGCTTCGAGGAAGGTCACTGCCAGGATGTTCGCGACGTCGCCGGTGCCGGTCGTCGCCGCGGCGACGGCGTGCCCGATGTCGGTGAGCGCGGTACCAGTTTGCGCCTTGAGCTCGATGGAGCTGTCGGTGCCCTGGGTATCGGCCAGGAAATCGATCGTCGCACCGCCGACAACGATCGCGCTGAATCCCTTCGCCTGCGCGTTGATATCCTGCGCGACCAATTCGACCGTCGCGTGCCCAGCCGAATAAGTGATGGTTTGATCAACGCCCCAAGAGTCGACGCGGATATCGAACGTGTCCCCGATATTGACAGGCAAGCCAGCCGCAGCGCCACCGACGATCCTTGCCGCCGCAGCGTCAAATGTCGCTGTGTCGTCGCCTGTCGCGTCAATATCGATGATCAGCGTGTCGGCAGGGGCAAGCGCCCACGTCGCCGAAACGGTGCCGGTGAGCACAGCAGCGGACGCAACCGCCGACGTGCCGGGGATCGACACCGCGGCTTTCGCCGCTGTGGCGATCGTCGGAGTGTCGAGGTTTGTGTAGTGCACAGTGCGCGTGACATACACCCAAGCGCCACGGTCCTGCTGATAGATCCCCCACACGGCGAGCGTGAGATCGCTGGTAAGAATGAAGGAGCCGAAAACCTTGGTGTAATCTTCCCACGACTGACACAGCGTCGCGACGCCGATCGGGCCGCGCTCTGTCGTGCCGCACGCAGCGATCACGGCGGTTTTGGTGGCGGGGATCGCGCGGAGGCTTGGCTCCTCTTCCCGGTTGACGATCTTTGACGACAGCAGTGCACCACTCATCGCGTGCCTCGTGGTCTAATCGCCGCATCCCGCGGCCAACACTTCTACCTGTCGTCGATCAGCGCAGTCGCAAGCGCGGTCGGACTTTTGCGTCGGACCGTAGAGCTCGCGCAACACCAGGACAGTCTAACACGACCTTTGCCAGCGTGACAGCGTTCGCCGCGCCGGGCGCGATCCGAACTTCGCGCGGGCAACGGATCTTTGTCTGGACCTTGCCGACTTTGCCGGTTTTCCGATCGTGGATACTGGTGATCCTGCCGCGCATTTCGCACTCGCACTTGCCGAGCCGCTCGCACCAGATTTCGTGGACGAGCTCGATCTGGTAGGCGCTCCGTTGAATGCACTCGAGCGTCACCACCTCGACGGGCGCCGGCGGTTTCGGCTCCGGCGGCATCTTCAGCGGGGCCGGCGCCGGCCTAGGCTTCGGCGGAAGAGCCGGGTCGGATTTCGGCGCCTCTGCACTGGGCTTCGATTTTGTCGTTTTCTTTGCCATCAGAACGCCTCCCGTTTAAAGCGGCTCGTAATCGATGTCGACATCCGCAGGATCGTCGGTCATGTACCCTTGTTCTATCCCGAGCCACTCATCATGATCAAGCGGCACGGCGCGGATCTCGAAAGAGCCCGACGCAGAATGCAGGTTTGCAGTATTCGCGATCTGATCAACCGACGGCTCCGCAGTCAACCACAGTTGCAGCTCCACCGTGCCGGCGCTCAGGTCGTCGGGTTGCTGGTCGACCGTCAGGTGGGTGTTGTCACGGAAAAACAGGATCATGAGCTGCTGCAGATTGAGGAGGTCACGCTCCGCGCCGTCGTTGGCGGTGAAAATCGTGAAATCGAACAGCAGGTCGACGATGTGCGGCTCCCGAAAGCGATTGTAGGTCAGTGTTCCGACGTCCTGCACCGGCGCTCGCCGCGGCGTGCGATAGATCAGGTTTTCTCGAATCCCGGGGCCGAACACAGCGATCGCCGGAGTCGAGGCGATCGTCACCTTCCGGATCGCGGCGCCGCTGTCGGCGTCGTATTCGATCTCCGTCGACGGCGCGACGTTGTTGATGATCTGGCGCCGGAGATCGAGGATCATTGTCCTGACGATGTGAGCCAGCGCACCATCGCCCCGGGCGATATTTTGCCGTTTATACTGGAATGCGTCGGTCGCCGTCGTCGGCTCGTCAGGGTCTAGATTGCGGAGCACGAGGTCGACGTCGAGGCCGATCCCAATGTCGTTCGGATCGCCTCGAAACGCCGGCATGATGAACGTAAGCAGCGATGACGAATAGACCCTGATGTCTTCAGCTTCCCGCCCGTTGACCTCGATCTCCATGCTTGGGGTCCAGGTCCCCCCGACATAGCCGGTTGCGGCCGGCGCCGGCGGCAGCTTGAAATCGGTACCAACCACCTTGCACACGTATTGCCCACCGGGAATCCCGGCCGCTGGCGTGATGCTAGTGAACGTCGGCGCAGTCATCGGAAAATCTCCAGGCGGAAATCCTTCATAATCCGCCGCGCGGATTTCGGCGCCTCTGAGGCCCACACAGGCCCGATAAACGGACGCGGAACGATCGTAGCGGAGCCGGTGCCGAAAATCTTGATCTTCGCCCCGCCCTCTTGAATGATCGCGACGTTGACCAATGGCCCGCCTGTGCTCGAACGCTCCGAGCGATGGACGCCGACGAAGAAAACCACACTTTTGCCCTCGCCACCCTTTAGAAATCTGCCTTTCGCGTCTCTGGCATTGGCCTTGCGCACCTTGATCGAGTTTCGGAGATCCGCTCTGTCGATCAGTGCCTTCGAACCGCCGAAACCGCGGCGGCGGCGGAGCTCGAGCGTCATCGTCGACAGAGGCGCCCACTTCACACCGGGCGCACCCTGCCGCGCGAACGTTTGCACGATTTGCCCCTGCAGTCGCAGCGCTTCCTTTCGCAGCGATTTTTCAAACAGCTTTTCCATTTTCTTCGGATTTGACAGCCGCTCGAGAGCTCCGCCGAGCTGCTCGAATGGACCGCTGAACGTGACGCTAGGCACTGAGCCCACGCTGCCCAAAGGTGACGAGCAACAGATTTCGCTTCGGGTTTACCAGTCCCAGCCCGTAGGACATCGGCCGCGCTTCGAGCACATACAACGGGCGCTCTGTCGGCACGTCCTGAATTTTCGTAGTCCCCCTCTTATCGTAGATCGCGACCAGCCGATCGCTGATTGTGAGATTCGGGCTACCATCCGTATTGACCAACCCCTCTTTTTCGAGCTGCCGAAAGTGGAACAAGAGCCCAATCTTGAACTCAGGGTCGACGCCCATCGCGTGGGCCTCGAGCGCTTCCCACGCACCATCTTCGAACTGACAGTGGAGATCGATTGTCGCGAGCTCCTTGCGCGTCGGATCGCCGATGCCATCGCCGTCGGTGTCGACGGAGGTTGCTTCGCGGAACACGTCGTCATAGTTGCCATCGGATTCGATCGTCGCAGGAGCAAGTCTGGCGATCCGCGCAGTCACCTTGTATATGAGTCGCCCTCTTCCCACCTGGATACCCGTCTATTGCTCCCCTGTATCGTCTGCCGCCCAGATTCAGACCGCCGACACCTTCGTGCCACTGCCACCAGTATAGAGCGCCAGCAACCCATCGATCTCAGGATCGCCGGTCGCAAATCCATTCATCGCCAATTTTTCCAGCGATGTAAACTTGATGCTTTGGTGCCGCGTTTTGTGCGCCGTCACTCGAAACTCGTTTCGCACGTCCGACCGTTCTTCGCTCTCCGCCAACTGCTCGAGGTCTCGGGCAACCAGCCTTTTGCACGCCTCGCAGATCAGCGGCGGAGTAATGCCCTGCGAATCCGGAACCTGGCTCCCTTCGGTGGTCTCGCCCGGCGTCGCTCCTGCGGCGAGCTCGGTGTAGCCGAACGTGCCACCCACCTCGATATTCTGGCGACCTTTTGGGAACAGGTAGAAATTACCGAATGCCGTCGAGGAGCTCCGCCCGAGCCGGTCGTCGGTGACGAACGTTTCCAGCCGAGGATTGGCGCGATCGTCAGGCTCGAGCAGCCCCATTGTCAGGTGCCGGTTGTAAACGACGATATCATCGAGATCGACGTCGTCAGCGTCGAAGTTGTCGCCGAGCCCGCCGATTGTTCGCACCGAATCGATTTCAATAATCCCTGGCACAGCGAGCCTGAGCGTCGACGAGCCGATGCCATCGACTCGCAAAGTCATGTCGCGCGGCTCGAACCACCGCTGAGTGATTTTGTCGATGTATGCTGTTGCCAGCGCGATTTTTGCTGTCACCCAGTCGTCGGGATAATCGGCGATCAGGAACCCTTCGTCGCGCATATCTTGGATGGTGCAATAGCCCATAATGTCACCGCCGCCGCTTGCTGTCGTCGGCGATGATCTTCAGGTGTGTCTCGATCGCCGTCGTCGACCGAATGAGCTCACCGTGTTGGATCGCGTTTGCCCGCTCGTTGTCAGTCACCATTTTTATGATTGCTCGGTCTGCTTCCTGCCTCGTCTCGTTGGCTTTCGTGGCGGCCCCGCGATCCTCGATCTCGCGGACCTGCAAGTGGGTGACGTCGGAATTCAGACTTGCGGCGAACATGGCGATCCCGACAACTGATCCGAGAACGAGGCCGATCAGACCGACGGCTGAAATCAAAAGCGCCGCTCGCCGTTTTATGGAGCTTTGAACGTCGGCGATCTCGACAGGGTGGTTGCAATCGTCGTGCTGTTCTTCGGCTGCCGACATTTTTCCCCTTCGCTTTCTGTCTCTTATCTGCCCAGCGAGGATCTCCAGCACTGCGTCTTTTTCGGCCATTTCAACACCCACATACCCGCACCGAATCTACAGCCACGCTCGAACTGAAACGGTCTCCGTCGCCGTTTTGATGTACACCTTCGAGATTCCTTCGGCGTCATCGAAACGCACCTGGAACGGGTGATCATTTTCAGGCGACGCCTGGGTCATCAGCTTTCCGTGCGTCGTGGTCCCGTCGAACGAGTACTCCGCAGTCAGCGCTCCGCCGATGTGCCGAAGCACGACAGTGCGCGCGTTGAACGGGATTTCAACCTCCTCGAATCCAGCGCCAACCGGAGAAAATTCTTTGTAAAACACGTTCATTGATTTCTTCCTCCCGATCTGTGACCCATGCAACCGAGCCGTTTCTGGGCGTCGGAATATCGCCTCGAGGAGCTCGCGTCATATTTCTCGGCGATGGCCTCGATCTCTTCTCTGTCGCCGTCGAAATAAAATTCGTACTCTCGACGAATGCGGTGGGTCCGTCGAAAACCGACGAACCGGATCGCCGATGCCTTGCGCATCACGAGCCACGCCGCAAGCTGCAGATCCGCAGTTTTCCAGGTCCCCCGCGTTCCGGCGAGGCCATGATCGCGCCAGCCGAACGTCAGCTTTTTGATCAGCCGCTGCGCAAGGTCGAACCACCCCACCTCCGAACCGACAAATCCAATCGCCAGCCCGGGACAGATCTGATCCGGGTCCGAAAATACGAACGTGAAGTGGTGCGACTGCGTCGGCAGCGCCTCGTGCAATGGCACGCCTGCCGAGGTCAGGTAGGCAGCGATCGAAAAATCGCCTGTGCTCCACAGAGAGGAACACCGCGCGTTTTGATCTGGTGTGCGTCGTTCCATCGACGCGCCGCCCTAGTTCTTCTTCTTCGGGGGGCGCCCGCGCGGCTTTTTGGGTGGTTTCTCTTTGGCAGCGGCCTTGGCGGATTTCAGCTCCTTGCGGAGCTCCTCGATCTCACCGGCTTGCGCGTTGATCACTGCCTCGCTCGCCTTGGCGGCATCGTCGGCGGACTGTTTGATCTCGGATACCTCGGCCTTGACGTCCTCGAGCGCAGCGCGGAACTCGTCAGCGAGCCCAGCTTTCGCCTCCTCGAGCGCACCCGCCTTGATCTCTTCGATCGGTGGGCCCGCGGGCGCTGTCGCATTGACGAGCGCCTTGGTTCGCCTCGAGTGCACCTCTTCGAGGCTGAGATCGCCCGAGCCGACATGACTGATCGCGTCGTCGACCGTCGGCGCCTCGCGCGCCTTTTGGGCCAAGCGAGCCCGCTCCGCCATCGCGTCGAGCTCGCGCGCCTCCTCCTCTGTGCACACCTCCATGCACAGCGGAGATCCGTCCCTGTTCGGGTCGACCGTCATCTCTTCGCAGATCGCAGCGATGGCGAGCGGGACCTTGTTCCACGGACGTTGCAGCGTTTGAGGATCGATCGCGATCCGATAATCCCTGTCGCTGCCGATGATCGTCCGACTCTTTGCCGACTGGCCGATCCGCGGCTTGTATTCCCTCATGCGGACGTAACGAAAATCCACGACAAAAACCTCCCACCCCGATTGCTCGGAGCTGCCCGCCGGGCTTCCGGCGGGCCTTTCTACCTGTGGCCGTTCGCCCTATTCGACGTTGAAATCGATGTCGAACGTGTGACCCGTCATGTTCTGGCCCGCTGCGACCTCGGCCGCCGGAGCTCCGTTGCTGGTCTCGTAGAACTTGAGCATCGGAGCGCCCGAGCTGTCTTCGATCCGTGCCCAGCGCAGCGCGGCGCCGTTCCATGTCGGTACGTACCGACACGAAAACACGGTTTGCCCCGGGAACGTCGTCGCCAGGCTTTCGCCGCCGGTGACGTAACTCGTCGGGCCTGTGAGGTTCGCCTTCGCCTTGCGCATGGGCGCGCTGGGCATACCGGTCGTTTTGCCGGAACTGTTGATGACAGTAAGTGCCATTTCGAAACACTCCCTTCAGAATGAAAGTCACACCCGGCGGAATGCCGCCGGGGAGACCTCGACACCAGACCGCGGACGGTCTAGCTATTCGTGATCGCAGTCGTCTTCACGACCGCGTCCTCGACCATGAAACGGACATCGAAACGCATCGTAACGACGATGATCAGCACGCCCGCGCTGACGTCCTTGTCGGTCTCGAGCAACATCTTGCGCCAGATCCCTTGCATGATGTTCTTCGGGTGCGTGTAAAGCACGCTGGTCTCGTCCAAGCCCACACCCTGAGTTTTCGGGAACAGCGGGATCTTTTCGACTTTGTCGCCCTTGTAGAGCGGGGTCGCGTCGTCGGTGATGTTCTTGTCACCTAGAGCGGTCCCCCGCGCGGCGAGGCTATCGGAATAGTCGTGCTGAGCCGGCTTCGACGTGAAGAAGATCGGATCGCCTTCGTCGTCGTACTCCTCGGGCATCGCCCGAACGGTCGACTTGAGGATCGCACGAGTCAGCCGCGTCGAGCCGCCGGCGACGTTGTGCGACGTGGCCTGCGCGAGCACGCCGTCGAGCTGCGCGAGCAGCGGATCGGCCGACGTGGTGTCGCCCTGGATCATCACCTTTTCCATGTCACGGCCGATCGCGGGCATCAACTGTGCACGGATGGTCTGCTCGAAGCTCTTCCCCTCGACGTTGTCTTCCAGGACACCGCGTGTCAGTCGAACCTCAGCACCGAACAGCTTCGCGTTCCAGGTCTCGCGGCCCAGGTTCGGCTTGGAGCGCTGCGCCTTGGTGAGCGCCTCGCCGTCGGTCTTGGGGTGCAAGACCTGATCACCGAACCACACGGAATCGAGCTCCTGTGTGTAGCTGTTCAGCGGCCTGCGGGTGATCAGGCGCGAGAGCTTCGCGCGCAAGATCTGCCGCTTCAAGAACTCCTTGAACTGAGCCGGCAGCAGGTTACCGCCATCGGTGGTCAGATCAGAGACTGCAAGGTCGGCCTTTTCGAGAAACACTTTGGTGGAAGTCGTCATTGTGCCTCCGATTCAAACTCCCGATCGTGGCGTCCCGCCACCCTATTTCTACCTTTAACCGGCCTTGCCGGGTTTAGCTGTTCAGAAACTCCGGGTCGTTCGCGTCAAACGGCATCGTCGCGTCGTCAGCGGCTTTCTCCGTTGGCTCCCGCTTCACGTCCGGCGTGCGACCATTCGACGGCGCGGCGATGTTCTCTGCCGCTTTGAGCTGCTTTTTGAGCTCGGCGATCTCGCCGTTTGCTTTCTCCAGGTCCCCCTCGACGACTGCCTTGGCGTCGGCGGCTTTCTGGAGGTCAGCGGCCTTGGCTTCCTCGGCCACCTGCTCGTCGTCGGCCTTGCGCGTCGGCCATCCCTTGCGCTCGGATTCTGGGATCATCTCCTGCAGCACCTTGATCAGCGTGCCGATCGCGTTCATGGCTTGCTTGCCGCGCGCGACGCTCATCTGCTGGCGTCCCGCCTTTTCGGCGGCTTCCGCCTCGTCGGCCTTCTTCGCCGTCGTCGTCATCGAAGCTTTCAGGATCTCGATCGCCTTTTTCAGCTTCGCCGAGCTCCCCGGGTCCATCGTCTTTCCGGCGGTGACCGTGCCGTCGACTTGCTCGAGGAGCTGAATCGCCGAGGTCATCTGCGCCGCGTGGTCCTGCTTTTCGGCTGGCTCGCCCTTGCCGGCCTCTTCCTCTTCGGTCTTGGCGGCGGCTTCAGCCTCTTCCTCTTCCTTCGCCTTCGCGGCCTCTTCCTCTTCGGCCTTGGCCTTCGCGGCGGCTTCCGCGGCTTCGTCGCCTTCGCCCTCTTCGGCCTTCGCCTTCCTCGCCGCTTCCTCTTCCTCGGCGGCTTTCTTCGCCGCTTCGGCCTCTTCCTCTTCCTTCGCCTTCGCGGCCTCTTCCTCTTCGGCCTTGGCGGCGGCTTCGGCTTCGGCTTCGGACTTGCTCATTTGCTTCTCCGTGAGTTGCTCCCGCAGATCTGCCGGGAGGAGGCCGTCGAGATAATTTTCGGGGTCGAATGCTGGCTTGATCCCGAATCGAAGCGCAGCGCGGATGATCCGTTCGATAATGACGGGCCGTGACTGCGGACCGTAGACCTTGAAACTTTGAGCGAAGCGAGCGCGAGCGTTCGCGGCGTGGGCCTTGTCGTCGATCCTGTATTTCAGGTTGACGGGGTCAGCGTACTGCTCGAGCGTCGTAGGTTCGCCGGCTGGGAATGTCAGGTTCGAATTGCCATCGCCGAGCACCTCGATCCCGAATTCGGTCGCGCGCTTGTCGCGGAGCTCGCCGAGCTCAGCGCGGCTCATATCTCCGGAGGGGGCAAGGCCAGCTTGCTTGATCACGAGCAGCCTCGCCATGTTCGCCCCAGCGTCAACAGGGGAAACCTCGCTCACAACTAGGTTTGTGAGCCGCTGAATGAGGACTTGGTCTTTTTCGTTTGTCGCCATAATTTGCGCGTTCGCTCAACTATAACACACAGTGTCGCGTCCAGTGTCAACCCTCGAAAGGCACAGGGACCGCTGTCCCACCGATTGACAAACTGTCGATCCCCCTTTTGAACCCTCCCTTTTTTGCTTTTTCCCACAGTCGATCGTCATGGAGGATCAACCCTTGGAGCCAGGTCCCTTTGTAGATTTTTTGCGTCTTTCCGCGCGGGTCGACTAGCTCACCATCCCAGCGCGTGATCGTGTTCTCTACGATCTGGATTTTGTCCTTCGACAGGAACTTCCCGCGATAGATGTCGCCCTTGCCGTGTTGGAATTTGTGCCGTTGGTGGTGGACCATGTAGCCGTGGCACGCTTGATAGATCTCCTCAGCAGAATACACATGGCCCTGCGAATCCGGTTTGAGCGGGGCCCCATTCTTCCCGTCGTTCGGCTCGAGCACGACGCAGAGAATAAAGCGCTCCTCGTCGGTCCCGGCTTTCACGATCCGATGCTCTGCAGTGTCGGCGTGGTCAAACGCCATTTTCAGCCGCGCGCCGATTTTTCCGCCGGAACCAACGATGCCGTCGCGGACATTGTCTTCCGTGGTTCGGATCGCGTGCCCGCCGCGGCCCATGCGGCGCAGGTTGCTCAGCCGGTTGTCGTCCTTTTTGCGGTTGATGTGGTCGAGAATCGAATCTTTGCCCGAGTAGCGATCGCCCTTCGCAGGGAGTCGTTTCCCGGCTGCGCGCCACACCAAAGTGTGGAGGTATGCGTAGCCTCGAGAGTCGCCGAGCGGGTGCGACGCTCCGACCTTGATCGCGACGTAGCCCTGAGATGTGACGGTGACGCCGAAGGGGAGATCCCGCTTTTCGACGGCTCCGGCCTCGAAGCGCTCGATCTGACGCAGACGGGCGTCGGCCTCGCTTTTGGTGTCGTAGCAGCCGAAAGATCGGCCCGAGGTCTCATCCAAAACGCAGAACTGGTCGCCGCGGCGGACCACCCGTTTCTCGAGCTCCTCGTTTTCGTCGTCGGCGGCCTTCGCCAGCGGCTTGCCGAAATTCGCGAACATTTCGTCATGGTAATAGCGCTCGCCTCGCCCCTGCATTGCGGCGAGCGAATCGCGCCTTTTCCATTTGAAGATCCGTTTGAGGAACGCGCCCCACCGCTTGCGCTGTTGCGGCGATCTGTCGATGAGCACGAACGTTCGCGCCTTCGCGGCGCGGAGCGATTTCGCAAGCGCTTCGTAGTCGACCCCGCTTGCCTGCCCGTAGACCCAGTCATCGCCCGAGTTGTTCACTTTGGAATATGGCGGATCGACGGCGAGCAGCGCGCCCGGGTCGCCGGCGTATTCCCGCACGACCTCGACGGCGTCACGGTTCGTCAGCTTCACGCCGCGGAGCCGCGCGGCCTGCTCGAGCACCCGCTCGATCGGGATCTTGCGGCCCATCTCCGTCAGCCAGTGTGATTTCGCGGTCCGCGTCGCTTGCGGCTTCGGCGGCTTGATGTGACCTCGGGTCGCGCTGGAATAGAGGAGGTACACGAACCGATAGACCGCGTCGGCCTTGTTTGTCGTGGTCCACTGTCGGAGCTGTTTGATTTGCTCCGGCGATCTCACCCATTCCCGCTTCAGGAATGCGGCCTTCGCCTCGCCTCGGAGCCCGCGGAGAAACTTCAGCGAATCGATCAGGAGCGCGTCTTTGTCGTTGAGCACGATCTCGGTGCACTTCGAAAAGATTTCCGGCTTGCTCTTCTGGAGCCCGAGGTAGATCGCGCAACTCCCGGCGCAGGGCTCGATCCACTTCTTGATCGAACCATCGGCGGGAACGAGCTCAGCCAGATCCTTGACCTTCTTCGTGCTGTTCCCGGTCCACCGAAACACGCCGGCCACGAAGATGGAGGCCGCTTTTTCGGTCTCTTCGTCGATCGTGCAAACCACGGGCGCGGCCTGCTCCGCCCAGATCGCGGCGTCGGCTGCAGCCTTCGCCAGATCCGCTTCGTCGTCGTCGTCGAGCGCCATCGAGAGCTCGACCATCGCGTCCTGATAGTCGGGAAGAATGTCGCGGAGCTCCCGCGGATCGATCGCTGCCTCGTGCCCACCGAAGCTTTTCGCTAGCCGCGTCGCGGACAGCGCCACGATCTCGCCGGTCGTCGCGGCGAGCCCACCCGGCTCGAGCTCCCCGTGCCACGCGGCTGCGGCGAGCTCGAGCTCCTCGGAAAGAAAGGCCGCGTTTTCGATGATCAGTGGATCTGTCGACATGGGCAGAGCATAGCCCATCGGCCAGGTACACGTCTATTGCTCCCCTGTGACCTCGTCTGCCGCCGAGATCCGCGGCGGGCGGGACTTTCACGATCTCGCTGAGATTCGACTAAAGGGTAGGCTGCCCGAGGAGCTCGCGGTAAGTGTTGACGAACGCCACGCCGTCGGCGGGCTCGAACGTTTCGGCGAGCGCCTGGCGGATCTTCTGCCAGTAGAAGTGTGAGGGGCCCGGAATCGCCGGCGGCTCCACGCGGTCAGCTTCAGCCGCGCGCTCCGCCCAGAACGCGATCGCCCCGGCGCGCTCGCTGGGCGCGCTCGGAGCGTCGAAGAGTGAGAGCTGCCCCGTCACAGGTAAACGCGGGCGCTCTCGAGCTCCTCGCCGGTTTCCAGCTTGCGGAAGATCTCGTCGCGTCCCCAGCGCCGGCCGTGCGCCTCCGGAAAGGCGCGGAGGATCAAGGCGTCAAGCTTCGCGCAAACGGCAGCGCCGAAAGCGTCGGCGAGCGCGATCCGCTCCGAGCTACCACCGCGGAGCTCCTTGATCTTTTCGCTGCCATCGTGCTCGGTCCCGACCACGCCGTACTGATAGGCGCCGAGCCCGTCGACGTCGTCGCTCGAGAAACCATGCGACGACGAAAACAGGGAAAACACCGAGCCGTCGCGCGCAGCGTCGACCCTCTCCTTGACGGAGTAAAGGACACCGCCGTCGCCGACGCTGCGCGTCACGACGAAAGAGTGGTTGTTAGGGGTTGCGGCGTTCGTGGTTGCGTTGTTCATGTTGTCTCTCACTTTCTATATACAGCATGACACATATACCGCGACACGGCAAGGGGAATCGACATAAAACGAGAAAAAAGATCGCCGAGATCATCGGCCGCCCCGGCGTCCCGAGGCGGCCTTTTTTTGGGTGATCAAATGTTGGTGCGCGGAGCGCGCGGGCTCAGTCGTCGTCGGCGGCGTCGGCGGCGGCGAGCGCGGCCTTGTCGACGGCGAATTCCGGATCGGCGTTCAGATCGTAGGAGAACAGATCATCGGCTTCGCCATCGCCATCGCCCGACTTGTCGACCGGCGCCGGAGGATCTGCGGCCGGCGCATCGCCGATTCGCGACTTCAGCACGTCGAGCATGACGCCCATGGGTCGCCCGCCGCCCTCGTGGCCCTCTGCGTCCTTGCGGACGTCGGCCAGGACTGCTGCGTCGACGGACACAGATCCTTCGTCGCCACCGTCGCCGGATTTTTCGACGTCGCCGGTGATCGACTCGGCGAGCGCGAGCGCGCGGAGCGAAACGGCCCGCGCTTCGGCGGCGTCGGTGTCAGCGGCGCTCGCCTTGGTGATGGCTTTCCCGAGGAGCCCGAGCACCTCCTCGGGAGCGATCGCCTCGCGCGGCCTTGCCGCGGCGTATGCCTTTTCCAGATCGGCCAATTCTGCGGCTTGTGCCATTTCCTACTCCTCGGGCGCGTCGCCCTTGATGATAATCGTTGGTCCTGTTGCCACGGTATCACGGTCCGGGGTCACAGCCAAGGCGGATAGGCGGCGCTCGCGTTCGATCTCGTTGAGCTTCTCTTTTCCGTACATGACGGACTGGACCACGGCGTCGCCCTTCGCGTCGCAGATCACGGCGTTTTCGTGTTCCTTCGCGCCGTCGATGCAAAGTGTAAGAAATTTTGTCAGGTGGTCGCGAATCCGCTGGCGGCTCCAGCGCGCCTCGAAGTACAGATGCCGAAAGATCTCGGCGGCCAAGTCAACGCGGTGACCGATCTCCGACTCCGGCATTTCTTCGGAGATCGGCATCGGGCGATCGAGAATTGTGCGCCCGACGGCCCGCATGATCCACAGCCAGACCTCGTCCTCCTGTCGCGCGGTGAGCTCGCGGCCGGCTCCCGATAGGCTCGGCCGATCTTTTCCCTTGGCCATCCGTCTATTGCTCCCCTGTATCGTCTGCTGTTTCGACGGCGCCCGGCGCTTCCCCTGGTCCAGGAGATGCCAGCCAATCCGCGAGGCGGACGAGAAAAAACCCGATCATCGAAAACGTCATGCCGATCGCTGTGACAGCTAGCACAACGAGGCCGATCAGAATCATGAGGATTCCACGTAGGACCGCAAGCACGGCCCGAAAAACAGTCACGTCGGGAGATGCTTCGCAAGCCACTCCTCGAGCGCCTCGCGGAAAATTCCGGATCTGTTCACGGGTCGTTCGCTGGTCTCAGCCCGTTTCACGTTGATCGCCGCAACCCTCACAGCGATCCGTTGTTTCAGATCGTCGGTGAGCCGAAGGGTGATCATTTCCATTTTTTCGCCCATGTATTGCCGTCCCTCTGGTGTCACACTATACCCGCGACCCACGCGACATGTCAACGTCCAAAACCCAAAGATTCTTGAGCCAGTCGACGAACCGCGATTTCGCAATATTTTTCGTTCAACTCAATCGCTACACATTTTCGTCCAAGGTCCTTCACCGCCCTGGGTACTGCCGCCACCCCCATGAACGGATCAAGCACTGTTCCGCCCGGCGGGCAGCTCGCCGAGATCGCGCGGACCATAGCGGGGACAGGCTTAGGGGTTTCGTGCCCATGGCGGTCAAAACCCTTCGGCACCGGGAACGACCACACGTCAGTCGTCGACTCATCGGCGGAGAAGTAGGCACGCTGCGCGTAGAATTCTGCCCGCTCCGCGTCGTGGGCGACCTTCGCCTCCTCATATTCCCCGCGGACCACGTCGTATGGACGCACGAACGCATAGCCGCCAGACGCTTTTTTGAGCGCCTCGTAGTGCTCGCAGCGCATCATGTGCCACTGCGACCGCGAGAACCACCGCGGCCACATGGAGGCAGTCCCTGTGATCTTCCCGACCTCGCGCGGACCGAATCCGGCGAGATCGGCCTGCTTGGCCAGGTAGTTCCGGATCGGCTCGTAGCCCTCGAAGAACACGTCCGAATTGATCGAAAATTTCTGGTCGCCGCGGAGCAGGAACAGCGCCCGCTCGCTTTCGACAAAGGACCGATTTGCCGGCGATTTCTGCCCCGTTTGGGTGTCCTTGCGCCAAACGATCTCGTTCGCCACCGACAGCGTCGGGTCAGCGACCGCGAGCCCGTTTTCGGCGTACCACAGCCGCCATAGATCCGCAGCGAGGCCCCAGATATACAGCGACGATTCGGCCTTCAAAACGGTGAGCGCCGGCAACAGCCACGACATCTGAAACCAATCGAGCTTGCGCCCGTGGAGGTTGTCGTTTGCGACGCCCTTGGCTTCCTTCGCCATACCGTATGGAGGATCGGCGATCATGAGCTCGAAAGAGGCAGGCTCGAGCGTCGGCAGCACGTCGCGACAATCGCCGTGCCAGATCTGGATTCCGTCCTCGTCGTAATACGGTGTCACGCCGCAGCCACCCGGATCTCGGCGCACTCCCCGAGGGGCATGCGGAGCACGAGCGCCGCCGCCCACGGCAACGTCCCGTCTGCGCCGGAGCCGGCCTCAATCGTCGCCCGATCCACGTCCCTAACGAGGAGCTCGATCCAACCCTTGCCCTTGCGCCCGATGAGCGAGTGACCCAGTGCGTCAGCTACCGCAATGCAGTGATCCCGAGGCGCGAATCCATCGGACCTCACCAACAGGATGAGCTCGGCCTTGGCGTCAGCTTTTGTTCTTGTCGTCGTAGCCATAAAACAGCCTCAGCTCCTTGGTTTTCGGGACGTAGAGCGGGTGTCGCGGCTCGCCGGCCTTCGTGGTCCCGAGGCACAGCGGCGACCGCCCCACTTTCTCCCGGATCAGCTCGTAGACCTGGCGCCCGCGCCCCATGAAATCGCCATGAGATCCCCACGCCACGACCACCTGATAGGCTTCGGCGGCCTCTCTGGCGATCACCTCGTCGTTTTTGTCGAGCCCGACCGGATCGTCCACTGTCAGGAGGCCCTCAGGCTTCGTCGAGCGAAACGCGAACAGGTTGCACACGACGATCCCACCATGCCCCCACTGGACGGCGAACCGCGTGCACCGCTTCACCGTCGGATCGTCGACGACGGCGTCGGCCGTCGACGGATTGAGCATGATCCATAGCAGCGGCCTGGCATCGGGTCTCCAGATCCTGCGGAGATCGTAGCGATAGAGGCCGCACTTCGAAAACGTGGCAGATTGACACTCGAGGTCAAGCGGTAGGGTTTCGGTCACTCAACCACCAGACTTTCACGCGGTCATTCAAGTCGTTGGCCTTGGCCAACTCGCAAAGCCCCAGGCTCTCTGCAAAATCCAGGAGATCGCTGGCACCGCGTGTATGCTGGAACGTTTCCCCGCCGGCCTGCTCCGCCCATGCCGTAACCAGCGAGACGAGTTGATCGTGCAGATCCGCCCTGCTGTACAGGCCAGAGTGCTCCACGCCATCCGGAAATTCGATTGTCGCGTCGTCGTCGTCAACCTTTGTCATTTTGTACTTTCGACGTCAGCGCAGGCAACGCGCGATCCTCGTCGGCCATGAGCTCGGCCAGCCCGCGGACCACCTCCACTTCGCCGAGGAGCACGAAACGCCCGACGCCGGCGAAGAATGCCAGCAGCGCAAAATCGTTGTCCGACAGTCGGCACGTCCCGACGTGGAAACCGCTTTGCTTGCAGCCGTTGTCGAGTCCGATCGCATTGCCGGCGAGCTCCTCGAGCCGCCGCAGCCCCTCTTCGAGATCGAGCCCGAAACGGTCGCGGAAGATCTCGCGGATCGTCAGCCCGCCTGGTCCCTTCAAATCCACCATGTCATCCCTCCGGCATCGCGCCGAATGCCGGTAGCGTCGGCAACGGTAGCGGCTTCGTCGGCGGTTGTTTCTTCGGTCGCTTCGGCTGTCGCTTCGGCTCCACTGGCTCCCCCCCGAATGGCGCCAGCATGTTCGACTCGAGGTGATCGATCCGTTCGATCTCGGTCACCCGATCGCAGATCGCCGGAGCCGATGGCCCGAACAGATCAGCGATCGCCGTTGCCGCGTGTTCTTGGGCGCCTCCGACCCAGCCGAACTTCGTGCAGGCTCGAAACCCGCCTTCCTTGGACCACTCGACGCGCCCGAACTCTTCACCATCGAGCTCGATCAGCAGGTTGTCGCCGTCGTTCACGACAGCCAGCCCCATCTCCACTGCGATCCGCGTTTTCATAGCTTGATCGTTCTCCTCACCTTTTCCAGACACTTTTCGAGCATGCCAGCAACCCTACTCTCAGACACGCCCCACAATGTCCTCGTTGGTTCGCCGCACCACGCACCAGGATCGCTCTGCCGTTGCAGATAGTCCCGCGTAACCGCAGCGGCCTGGTAGAGCTCCAGCAGCAATTCCGACGGCGTTTCCTCTTTGTCGCGATGATCGGTGATCACTGGTTTCGCGTCGGCGTCGGCGACGCAGCCGAACCGGCCACAGATTCCCGTTGGGCCCACCGGCCCGCAACACTCCGGGCATCGAGTCATCCCGCGACCCATTTTCCACACCTGTAGCCGAGATGCGTCCAACCGTCGTGACGGCACGCCCCGGAGACGCCAGGAGCTCCGAAAGGCTCCCACTCCGCACACGAGTAGCACCGCGTCAGGAAACGCAGCACGAGGCCGGCTAGCAGCCCCAGCGCCAGCGCGGCGCCGTTCAACAATCGGATCATGTCTTCCTCTTCTTGCGCTTTCTCTTCGGCCACCGCTTGCCGGACGAAGGGATGGGCGAAATTTTCAGCCCTGTGATGCCGCCTCTCTCTGTGTTTGTGATTTCGATCACAAGCTTGCAGAGATCGCAACACCAATCACCATCGTACTTGCAGCCGCCGAGCACTCGACACTCGGCCCCGCACTCTGGGCAAAACAGGGTCACTCGTTGATCGTATTCTCGAGCTGATCAGCGAGGAGCCGAATCCAGCCTTTCGCGTCGGCCGGTGCGTTGTCGGTCGGGTTGCCGTCGGCCATGCCGCGCCAGGTCTCCACCAGCTTGTCTAGCCGATCGATAAACGGCGACACCTCGGCGAGGCTCCGGATCTTCGCGAAACCGGCCTCGAGCTTCTGATCCTTGCGCGCCTCGTCGAGTTCGACGGCCGCCGCTTCGAGCTCATCCTTCATCGCGCGGAGCTCGATAGTTTGCGCCTTTTGCTCGTCGGTGGTCGCCTTGCAAACTGCAATCGCTTCCTGCGCGATTGCGACGGTTGCTGCGGTTTGTTGCTCAGCGGCGATCCGCTTGTTGCGCTCTGCTTCGAGCACGTCCGCAAGTGACACCTGCACCTTGCGGCTGTCTTGGATCACGCCCAGCGCTTCGGTATTCAGCGCGCGGACGTGGGCCAGTTCCCGGCAAAGAGCCGAGATCTCGTATTCGCACGCCGATTCAAGTGCCTCTTCCGAAGTGGTGAACTGACTCGCTCCAGGTCCCCATTCCTTGCGCTGCTCCGCGATCCGAGCCATGGCCTCGTCGAAGTGAGCTTTCGCCGATGCCTCTTCGGTCGGCGGCGCTTCCTGCTTTTCATCCGTCATCGGTTTTTCCTTCCTCGTCGTCGGGCCACACGAACCGATCGATCTCGTCCCGGTCTTTCACGAACAGCGGGGCGGCGACAACGATCCATCTCGACCGTTCTGTTTTGTTTCCGTCGTCGTCGACGTGGTCGTATGTCCCGCGCACCACAAAACGCCCGTACTTTTGCCAGTGATCGGAGTCGGCCCAAATGATACCGCGATCTAAAAGCATGTCCTCGAGCTCGGCCAGGTTTTTGTTTTGCAACTCCCGATGTGAGAAGTGCGCCTGAGCAAGCATCTGGATCGAATTGCGGATCGCGTCCTGCTGCCGCTCGACAAAGGCGTTTGTCACGTCCTCGCGTGGCACGACGAACGCTCGAGCGTCGAAGCAGGCGTGGTGGTACTGGTCTATTCCAGCCATCCAGTAATTGAAGGCTCGCGTCACGATCGACGCGGAGACCGAAACGATCTTTGATACCCGGTTCCCGAACCATGGTGACGTATTGAAGCGCCGGTAATCGGTGAGCAGCACCGTGATCTCGTCGCTCTGGACATAGGCGCAGCAAGCGCCCTGCGCTTCCTCGCAGAGTGCCAACGCGGCGGAGTCCATAGCCGCGCGCAAGTCGTCGTCCCATGGCTTGGCCATACCTCGGCACAGCGTGTGGAACGCGCGGCCATCGGCGCGGACAAGCACCGGCATTCGCTGAGGCAGCGTTTGATCCGATGGTTCCTCATAACGGCGCATTCGTTTGGATATGTCGGTGGTTCCCATGTCTCTATATGTATCTTGACTATCGGCGATAGTCAAGGGGTTTATTCGACAGAGTTTTCACTTCCCATGGTTGCACTGCCGATAACCGCTTCGTTTTTGTCGAGCACTTCGACAACGATCCCGCTCTTCCTGCTGTCGCAAGACACGATCAGCCCGCGCCAAAGCATGCCAGGGACCACGGCATGATAGAGACCGAAGAGATCATACGCTTTCGGGCTCAGTCGCAGGCAACAGCGGCTCATTCCGTTCTCGGCGGTGGAGGCTGCATGGTATGCGGTGTCGAGGAGCTCGGCGATATTCGTCGGCTCGGATCTCAGCCGCCGCAGTCGGTCGAGCTCCGCCGCGCACAGGGCACCGGCGATCACGAGCTGCTTGATCCGGTCGTGTTTGTGGCGTTTGTCCCACTCGGGCCACGGGAACGGATCGAAAAACGACACTCCGGAGGCGTCGGGGATCTGCTCGTAGATCTTCCGCGGGGCGGCGTAGCAGGCTGCCGCCATGGCGAGCTCGCCGATTGTGTGCTGCGCGTCGTGTTCGTCGGTCCAGCCTTCGCCGCCGATCTGTCGCTGGCGCTCTGCGGCGATGAGGGTGGCGCCGGAGCATCTTGCCACAAGCCCGAGTTGTGGCCCAACGGCTGCAGCATCCTTGAGAATGCTGTCGTTCGGCTCGAAATAAAAGGCAGGCCGATCGCCGCTCCTGAACGCGTAGGAAGGCACCGTGTCGCAGACGGGAGGATCAGGGGGAGTAGACGGGTGTGTGGGCTCGAAGTGCTCGTGAAAATATTTGTCGGTTAATACCATCGAGGCGCCGGAGCCATAGGTTACGACCCAGTGACCACGACAGATCTCCAACGGTTTGATCAAGGTCATCACGACGCCGTCGCCCTGTTCGAGGCAATCGATCCTTTTCTCAGCGATCTCGATCTGCTCGTCGGTCAATGCGCGGTATGCCGATTGGAACGCTTGAACCGTCGTCAAGACGTCGAGCCCGCAAACCTTGGCTTGACCGGTCCATTGTTCGGCGTCAACGATCCGTGGTTGTTTTCGTTGGTATTTCATTTTTTGACCGTCACCCCTTCCATGAGCGGCTCGCCATCGGGCCCGATCATTCCCAACCCTTCGGCCATCCAGCCCGGCATCGTGACGTCGGCCGAAATCCGGCCATCCTTCACGTCACCTATCGCCGTCACGTTTTCGATCGTCACGTCGTCGTCGCCGCCAACGAGCGCTAGATACTTTCGCAGGATCGCGCTGACAATGGCTTGCATGTTGCGCCGCTCGAGCTCGCCTGGCTCCAGACCGCGGAACGGGTCAAGCGCTGCTTCGATCTCGGCCGCGATCTTCCTTTTTGCTTCCTCTGCGTCCATGGCTATCCCCGATTCAGCGCTTTCGACACGATAGCTTTGACCTCCGGCGCGAAGTTCTTGTCGAGCATCCAGCGCAGGAAGCTCGGCTCTGTCAGCGCGACGTGAGCGAGTTTTTCGCCCTTGTGCTTGCCGAATGTCAGGATCGTGTCGCCGTCGTCGCCCTTCGCCAGTTTGCCGTCGAGCGTGATCCGGTTGCCGTAGCTTTCCCGGGCCATGTTTTCGAGGTCGTGATCCTTGCGGTACGCCTGAGCGCGGAGCACGTCGATCGTCGCCTCGACGTCGACCATGGCGTCGTGGGCGCCGTCGCCGATCTCGCGGTCGCAGTAGAACGCCAGCGCGCCGGCGAGGGTGTGCGGTACGTCTTGGCGAAAAAGCTCGAGCGTATCGAAAAGACGCCGCGTCGGAACGACGGCGATCTTGAAACCGGCCCGCTCCATTTCGGCGCGGAGCAGTTGCACGTCGAACGCGATCGCGTTGTGCCCAGCGAGGTCGCATCCGGCGATGAATTCGCCGATCTTCCGCGCCTCATCCTTGAAACTCGGGCACCGCTTCACTTTCTCGTCGGTGATCCCGTGCACGGCCGTGGCTGAAGCCGGGATCTTGATCCCCGGATTCAGGAGGAGCTCGAGCCGCGCCTTTTCGACGAGATCATTGGCTGAGATCTTGACCGCTGCGAATTGGACGATCCGATCGACGATCGGGTCGACGCCAGTAGTTTCGCAGTCGAAAACCACGATGTGTTCCGCAGCCATCACGAGCCACCGACAGTCGGTGACGCTCCGCAGCTCGAGCAGTCGAAGAGACCCTCAAGGAGCTCGCCGCACTCCGAGCACACTGCGCCCGACGCGACGGCGTCGGTGATGCCTGAATCTGCCAAGGCGTTACCGAGGTCTGTGATCGCCTCAGTTGCGCTCGCTGCTGCTGCTCCGAGCTGCTCTATTGCTTCCCATTGTGTGCTCATATCTGCTCGCCCTTCCTATCCATAGACCTCGAAGATCATCCGGTGGTCGGTTGGCTCGCATACCCAACGCACCGCCGTGCGCCCGTAGCAGTCGAGGATCGCCACCGCGTAGATCTCGCCGAGATCCTCCGCCGCTTCGGCGAATCCGATCGCCTCGCACAAGTCGAGGAAACCGCCCTCGGTCTCTTTGTCGAGGTGGCGCCTGTAGTGCAGCGTGTATGGGGCCCGCGGATCGTCCGGATACCAGTCGCCGCCCGCGCAGGTGCAGCACAGCTCGGGCGCCTCAATCGGCCATGAAACGCCGCAGGTGCCGCAGTTTGCGCGACCTGAAAAAATGTCGTCTTCATGCCACACCAGGAAACGGAAACTCGTGTTGGAACAGCCAGAATCTGGATCGTCGAACAGCGGCTGCAGCACGTCCTTGTGAAACTCACGGGCGGCTGCGCGCTGCTCCGCTGTCATCGGCTTTCCGATCGGGTCGTCGTGGTAGGTCATTCTTCGGTCTCGGTGAGGATGCCGAGGGCCTCGTGGCGGATCTTTATCGCCTGGCTGAGCGCTGCCGACACGTCGTCAGCGTTTCCGATGAGCGCTTTCGTCGGCAGGTTGTCGCGCAGGAGATTGATCGCGCGTAGGTTTCGGGCGCTGACTCGCTCGAAGGCTTGCTTCGATGTGTTCGCAGACTTTAGCGCAAGCTCTGCGACGTCGTCGCGGCGATGCGCCTTGGAAACAAGTTTGTCGCCGAGGTCGTTTAGCATCCGACGGATCGCGTCGATCACGATCAAAGCGGCAACAAACACGATTATCGTCGCGCCTGCGACTGTCATCTGGCGCTCGTTGCCTCTGGCGACGCCGATGGTAAAAAGCATCACGTACAACAGCATGATCCAGATCGCTGGCGATATCTGATTTTTGATCTTCATTTTCCTTGCTCCTCGATCTCGTGGTGCACGCAGCCGAAGTCGGGGGCGGTGAAAAGTTCCGCTCCGTAGCCATCGCTGTCAGCGTACATCAGGCCATCGGCGAGCCATGCCGAATGGTCTGGCGAAGCGCCTGGGCCGACTTCGGCGTACTCGTAGAAAATCTGCGAAGCTTCGCACTCGCGATAGTCGGCGCGCTCCCAGTGCTCTTTCTTTCCGCGGAAACGGCAGGTTTTGCAGGTGCAGAGGTCTAGGCTTTTGAGCCCGCGGATTATCGTTTGGGCGAGCTCCGAAGCGGTGGCCCCTGTGTGAAACCATTTGTCGTATAGGAAGTGCGCCGATTTGCTGATCGACATCAGGAGCTTTTCTTTTTCTTCCTTTTCCATCAGGCGAAGGCCAGCAGCTCTTCGTCAAACCAAATCAGCGGCAAACCGTCGAGGCGGAGCTCGAATTTTATCCGACCGCCTTCGGGATATTCAACGTCTTGCACGTCGGAGATCGCGAACGGTCCCGCACCATATATCTTGACCAGATATCTCTTATGTGACTGGTCTCTGTGGCTCCAAACGACCGAGTCGCCGATCTGCGGCTCCCGTTCGCCAGCGTCGTGCATTTTTCCGTCCATGGCTCCTTGCTTCCTGTGTGTCGTGTAACACGGGACTGGTGCGGGGGTCAAGGGGTTTTTGTTTCCGCCGTGGGGAGACCGATCCCGAGTTGGCCCAGCCGGCGGCGTAACTCCTCTATTACTCGCTCGGCCTGGGCCTTAGATTCGCAACGGAACGTGACGCCGGAAACGTCGGTGCCCGACAACGCAAGCGCTGTGATATTTTCGATCATTGCTCGCGTGCGTCGCGCCAAACGATCGCGACGCAGTGAGGCGGCGAGATCTATCTCGAACGAGCGACCCGACCGCAGAAAGTCGACCATGTGCTGCGACGAGTCCGGCATCGGGACTTGAATAAACATGCTTGCGAATGCGTGCGGGTTGCGGCGGAGCTCCTCGCGCTTCGCTTCGAGCGCTTCCCTGGTCCAGGGCTCGGGCCACATGGTGGCGCAATCCTGCAACACGCCGCCCTCGAGCTCTAGAATCCGGGCTCGCCCTTTGTCCGTGATCTCGAAGTCGCCGCGGCAGCCGCACGAACAGCCGTCGACCAGCCCCTTCGAAATCATGTTGCGCATCTTGGCGAGGATCAGCTTTTCCGGAGTGCCCGGCGGCACAGCATTGCAAACGCTGCGTTCGCCTTCCCACCAAACGCAGCCGATCCCGCCGTGCTCGGCGACGTATCGCAGGATCGGCAACGTCGGAACGTCCTTGCACTGCAGCTTGCCGTTTTTCATCGCGGGCCCTCATACAGTCCGACGTAGCCCCACACTTTCAGCTCGGCCACCGTGAAACCGCCTTCTGGCTGGACCGGATCGCCTAGTGTCAATCGCGCCTTGCCAGCCCTCGTTCGAGCTGCGTTGTGACAATCGGCGCACCAACCGACGCGGCAAAAATAGCTGTTGTGCTCGCGAAGCGCGTTTGTGACGTGTTTCAGTGCCATGGTCTCCTCACAGGTTCGCGATCAGTCGGCCGGCTGCCTCGAAGGGGCACGAGGCGGACCGCGACAGGTCGCCGTAATGCGCTTCCCAGGATTGCGGGTCGTGGTCGAACCGACCGACGGTGAACAGCGGCTCCGGATCGTCGCCGGCGTCGAGCGCCTCGAACAACGTAGCCTCTTCGATCACGTCGATCGACTGGAAGTCTCCGACGTGCTTGTCGCGCCCGTTCGGCGTGAACACGTAGCGGCCACCGTCAAGGATCGCCATGGTGAGGAGACCGCCTTCGTTTTTGAGCATCGCGGAGTGAACCTCCCCGGTCCAGTTGTCGGCGTTGTATGTGATCTGTTGCTTCGTCATGATGACCTCAAATTCGTGCGCTTTTCGGCGAGGGGCGCATGCGTCAGCTCGAACCATCCGACGAAATCCGCGATCCTGTCGCCGTCGACCCAGTGACCACCCTGCGGATTTTCGAGCCAGATGTCGCCCTCTGCGTCGGCCATGCCGTCGGAGCAGTTTGCCCACTCGTTCACGAGGCCGGATATTTTCACCATGCCGAAAAAAGCTACCATGTTTCGGAGTTTTGTTCTGTTATCCATGGTCTATCCCTTCGCTACAGGCCCAGGGCCCAGCAACCGGTGATGGTGATGTCGACGTGGCCGTTAACCTCGACGACGTATCCGCTCGCCTCGAGCTCGTCGAACGTCGCGACCAGCAGCTCCGAGGGGAGCACGCCCAAGCGAATCACGTTGTACGCGATTTCGCGGAGCTCGTGATCCGCGGCTTTCGACAGCGTGACGTCGTTCGCCCAGCTATCGAACATGATCGACTCGAACGTGTGCCAGGCTACCGATTTCGGGATGCTCTCGTTTTCGCTGATTCCGTGCTGGGCCATCGTTCTCACCTTCCTACAACGCCACGACGTCGCCGGCCGTGCTCTCGAGCCCGTTGGCGTGCTCGGTGAACCAAACTCCCTCGAACGGTCCCGCGTTGGCGAGCGGGCGGTTCACGTTGCACACGAAAAGTTGCTTCTCGTTGCGGTTGCGGAGCAGCCCGTAACAGGCACCGCGGGAGCCGCGGATCAAGTAGAGCGGGCGCCCGTTGGGGTCGAGCTCGTCAAGAACGCTCACCGTGAATCGGCCGTTGCGGATCGTGCCCAGGGTGGTCTCGTTGTTCGTGTTGTTCGTCGCGTTGCCCATTGTCTCCCTCACCTTCTATATATAGAATACCACATGTGGCGCGTAATGCAAGGGAAATGCAACATTTATCGCGGAAAAAGATCGCGGGCGAGATCTCTGTGGTGAGGTGGGCTAGATTTTCGACTTGATGTGAGCTGCGGCGAAATCAACGAGCTCGCCGGCGATGTGCGATTTGATAGCGGCGCCTGCAGCCGCTTGATCGGCCGCTGGGTCGATTGTGACCTCGAACTTCAGCTTGCCGCGCTCATCCTCGAATTTGAGCTCCACGCCGCTTTCTGTCGGAGATTGACCCAGCAGGTTGAACCGGATCGCGACGTCGATGTGACGAGGTGGGCCCAGCGCCTCGAGCCTGTTCCACCTGCGATCGGCCTCGTCCCGACTCGTCGCTTCGGCTGTTCTCAGGCCGCAACAGGAAAGGACATAGGTCTTTCCGTCCTCGATGAAATCCTCGCCGATCGTCAGGAGGGGGTCGCCGTCACAGCGCGGGCATGGCTTCAGGTCGGGCTATTCCTCCTCCGGCATCGGGTTGTCGTCGTAGTTGCCGATAGCCCACTGGATGGCGTCGTGGACGCCTTGCTCGTAACTCATGCCCGGAACCTGCGACCCGTTGTCCATTGCGTCCGCGGCCCTGTTCAGGAACTCGTCGATCTCCTCGCTCGTTCTCTCCAAGTCGTAGTAATTCATCCTCTGGCCCTTTCGTGGGAGGGGGAGCCGAGCTGCCCGGGTGAGGCGCCGGGCAGCTCGGACCCGTTCAATGCGCCGGCGGTGCGCTGGAGCTCGCGCCCGCCGACGACTTTTCGCGGCGATCAGTAGCCGGCCTTCACAGCCTCCTCGGCTGGACAGCGGCTGGCTTGATCGCCGCTTTGGGCTACGCCCATCAAAGTGGCAAGGGGAGGGCTCGAACCTCCAAGGACACTACGGCCCGGCGGATTTACAGTCCGCTGCCTTACCGATTAGGCTACCTCGCCTCATGAGATATCATGTAACACGCGACCTTGGAGGTGGTCAAGAAAAAAAAGACCCGGACCACCCTCTCGAGCAACCCGGGTCTCCCCACACACCTTGTCCGGCTGGAAACCGAGGACAACGGAATGCATGATCCCATCACGGATCGGCGAGATAGTCAAGGCGGCAGACGAAGGTAATTGGGACGGTAGACGGGTGGTCAGCAGCGAAACGAGTTGTCGCAGGTGGTCTGAGGTGTTGCTTTCGTCCATAGCCACGTTCGGCCGCAGCAGCCGCAGAATTCTTCGTTCGGTCCACAGATGACTGTGTCGGCGGCGTGCCAGCCGATGGGCAGGAGTACCCAGCGGTCGGGATCGAAGCCGTTTGCCTCGAGCCACCTACGAGTCGGCCCCGGATTGCAGGCGAGGCAGCCGATCGGCACTTCGCTTTCGTGGGTCATTTTCTAGCGCACTCGATGGCGAGGAAGACTTCGCCGCCGCTCGAGGCGACCGAGGGAACCCAGCCAGATCTAACGAACGCTTCCGCGGTCTCGCGAACGTAGCCTGGCCGACCGCGTTTGCGATCCCAGAGATCGCCGCCCTCGACGAGATAGTCGACGAGCTCCTCCGCCGTCGCGAACGCCGGCGAAACCGGCGCACCTTCTCCGACGGTCTGCCATACCTGCCAGGCCGGGCCCTCGGGGACCGGGGTTTCTTCCCACGCCTCGCAGATCTTCTGCTCGCGACGTGTCGGGAAATACGAGCCTTCGCCCGCGCAGGCCGCGCACAACATCGGCTCGCCGGCGAGCGCCGCGCGGTATTTCTTCCAGATCCACCGATCGCCGCCACCGCCGAACGACGTTCGCATGTGGCGGTTGACCTCGTCGGCCGGTGGGTAGTACGGCCCGCCGTCCGGTGCCTCGAGCTGCTGCCAGCCGCCCTCTCGCGACCACTGCCACGCCAGATCCATCAAGCCGCCTTCGTCGACGATGTGGTCGACCTCCTCCTGCGTGAGGTGGCACCGCAGCGCGTCGTCCTGCCAGCCGGGAAAAGTCAGGCCATCGGTGTTGCCGTAGTTCCAGAGGTTTGTCAGGTCTCGGATGTATGGCGACCCGCCGGAGCCGTGGCAATGCTCGCAGCCGACGATCGCAGAATAGTGCGGGTTGATGAAACCGTGCCAGGTCTCATCGAGCGGCCAATCGAAGCCCAGCGGAACCCTTCTGATCTCTCGGCCCATGTCAGGCGCCTCCGTCGTCAAAAACGTGATAGGCACGCGAGCCACACACAACGGTCCCGACGAAATCGCCGGGAAGATCCGCGTCGGCGCCGCCCGCCGCGTCGAATGCCTTCAGCTCTGAGTAGCTCATTCTGTGCCTTCCTCGCGCTCGGTGGCGCGGAGCTTCGAGCGGGTGATCGCGAGCTCGCGCTGCAGCTCCTCGCACCGCGCGGCCTTCGCGTCGACCATGTGAAACGAGAGGGAGTGCTCAACTTCCTCGCCCCGCTCCGATTGCGTTTCGCTGATGTAGAGCTCCGTGCACGTCGATGGCAAACACTCGACGCAAACCGCCTTGCGCGTCGTGCCGGTTTTCTCGGTTTTGATTTCTATCATAGGGGGCTTGTAACACGAGGTGTCAGGGACTGTCAAGGGGTGCGGGCGGTGTCCGCCTTTGGCGAAACGCCGATCCGCTTCGGTTTCTTTACTTTCGGCCCGTGCGAGGCCGATTTTTCAAAAAAACTGCAGACGGGCCGTGCGGGATTTTGAATGGGAGGGGTGGAGGGGAGGCGCCCAATCACACAGAAGCGCACATTGTGCGATAAAAACCCACACCGGCGTACATGTAGAGCAGCATACGACATTGCGCACAGTGTAGGCAAGATTATTGCGCCGGGATTTCACGCCGCGTTATCTTCGAGCTCCTCGATCCGCTTCATAATCCTAACGACTGTCGTGGCGTGCCACGCCTTGCCCCTTGGGCGGTGCCCTTCCTCGGTCAACTTCTTTGCCACCTTGCGGATACTGTAGCCGCACACATAGCGGAGCTCCCTGGCCCTGGCAATCGTGGCTTGCTCGCTGGCCACGGACTCGAGGGTGTCGCCGTCGGCGGCGATGGAATATCCGAAGGGAGCATGGAGGCTGGTCCGCCGGCCGGTCGACCTCTTGTGTTTCATTGCTGTCTTGATCCGCTCGCTGATCATTCCGCGTTCGAGCACTGCCACTGATGCCATGATGTCCAAGAAGAAACGGCCGATCGCCGTCGATGTGTCGACAGTCTGCCCGCCGAGGTCGACGAGGTGCAGCGCAACCCCTCCCTTGTCCCACTGCTCTGTCGTCGCGGAACAGTCGGCCAGGTTGCGGAACAGTCGGTCGAGCTTCATTGCGACGACATGACCCACCGGATCTTTGCGCCGCCGCAGGGTCGCGGCGAGCTCAGCTCCACCGGGACGATCCTCTATAGGGATCTTACCGCTGACACCAGCATCGATGATGACAGCGGCCACGGTGAGCCCACGTCGCCCACAGTAGGAACGGATGTCAGCCTCCTGGGCTGCGAGGCTAACGCCGTCGACAACTTGGTGCTCGGTCGACACTCTGCAATAAATCACGGCGGTGGAGTTGTCTCTGTTGTGTCTCATGTCTCACTGTCCTTTGTGTACGTTCCTAATGCAGTGTGTACAGTATATCGTGTGATACCGCCCTGTCCAGCGGTTTCGACACCAAAGAGATCTCTTGTGGTCTGGTAGCCGCCGAGGTCTAGGGGCATTAGCTCCAGAACACCGACATGTAGGGCATTTGGTTACTGCTTCCTCTAGGAGGCGCCTCCTCTGGGATGCACCCGTACAAAAGTGAGACAGAATGAAACAACTGGGGCTAACTCCCCACAGGCACCCACCCCCTACTTTCAAAACCTGGAAAACACAAGCCCAAAGTGACCGATTCTTTTCCACTGTGATTCTAGGTACTACCGTATACTATCTGCCACCTGTTCAAAAAGCCCAGCCAGTCACATGGCGCGTTGTGTGCCTGACAACGTTAAAGAAGTACGCGCACTCAGCGCGCCATGTAGCGGCCTGGAATTTACTGTCATGTCGCAGATAGCGCACCTAACGCCGTGTATTCCATAAGGAATGGCATCGGTCACTAGTGATTTCCCCGGCTCAGATCCGCCGCGATGATAAAGAACCTTTGCATTTGTGTAATTTCTATCTTGCCTCTATCTTGCCTCTATCTGCTACTCTGGCACTTCGGAGGTGGCGGTGGCACGGATAGCTCACAAGCGGTTGACGCCCGGCGATGTGTCTCGTTGCGGCAAGTGGATCGAGTTGATGCTGCAGCTCGGTCGGGCCCACGAGTGGAAAGCCGGCGAGCTCATCGGGTGCGTGAAGCTGCCGGCCGGTAAGCGGTCTCGCAACGAGACTGTGCGGCTGGGGCATTTGTTGGCGGCGGCAGCAGCTCGAGGCGAT
>Ga0114919_10000485_pt1 | contig 30867 bp, 31 predicted proteins | sample BlataG_FD_88682 | JGI IMG/M metagenome (GOLD analysis project Ga0114919, IMG submission 88682) | Deep subsurface microbial communities from Black Sea to uncover new lineages of life (NeLLi) - Black_00105 metaG | ecosystem: Environmental > Aquatic > Marine > Oceanic > Sediment | place: Atlantic... | reverse complement strand
TTTTCTATAGTATTCTTCGTTTCCTTTGTCCCATGTGCGCATATCTATGTAAAATATGACTATTTCCATGTCTGGATATTCCTGTTTTAACAGCTGAGCGTTTTTAAGAGCAACGCTACAACAAACTACAGAACAGTATGGGTTTCCTCTTAACGATCTTGAACCTACACATTGAATCATAGCCACTATTTTTGGCTTTTTTCCATCAGAAATTCTGTAAAGATGACCTCCCGTTGGTCCAATCGGACTTAGCAATCGTTCTAGCTCTATTTGAGTTATCACATCAGGATAAATACCGTATTTATAATCGTTATATTTCATAATTGGATACTCGTCCCAACCAGTTGCGACTATTATTGCCCCAACATTTAAATCAATATATTCCGGTTGTTGATCAAACTCTATTGCTTCAGCGAGACAATTTCTTTGACAGCTACCGCATTCAATACATACACCCATGTCTATTGTAGCGATTTTGGGTACAGATTGTGGAAAAGGTATGTAAATCGCACCCCTTTCACCAATTCCCCTGTTAAATTCGTTAGGTACTTTGATAGGACATTTTTCCGTACATAGTCCACAGCCTGTGCATTTTTTTCCGTTCACATAGCGGGGATTTTTCTTTACTTTAACATTGAAATTCCCAGGGATACCGCTAAATTCAACGATTTCGCTGTATGTAAGTAAGGTTATATTAGGATGTTTCGAAGTACTAACCATAATTGGTGCCAGAACTCATATACCACAATCGTCTGTAGGGTAGATTCTGTCTAATTGTGCCATCTTTCCCCCTATAGTTACTTCTTTTTCGACAAGATAAACACTTGTACCTTGGTTTGCTAAGTCTAAAGCTGCATTCATTCCAGCTATCCCCGCACCGACTACTAAAGCAGCTTTCTTCACCGGAATCTCCTTGTAAGGGATGACTTCTAACTGGCGAGCTCGATTTATTCCTCCTATTACCATTCTAATCGCTTTTTCAGTGGCATTTTTTATGTCGTTTTGGTGCACAAACGAACAATGCTCGCGAATATTTACCATTTGAAAGTAATAGGGGCTTAATTCCGCTTCGATTAACACCGCTCGGTAAGTAGACTCGTGAATTTTTGGAGTACATGCCGCAACAACGATCCGATTTAATTCTAAGTCTATAATATCGTTCTTAATAATATTCTGTCCCGGATCGCTACAAGTGAAATCATTTACTCTCGCGATTTCTACATCTGGGAGCATTTCAACGATTTCTCTTACGATGTCGCAATCAACGCTATTACCAATATTAACTCCTCATCTGCAGATATAAACACCGATTCTAACATTGATCTGTAAATCAGACATTTAATACACCCTTTTAGATTATCACCATATAATTTTTGGAATTAATTTTAAATTTTATTTTATTAATTTTTAAGCCGTAGATTTAATTTCTTTTAAATTTCTTAATTTAGATTTCATGAAGTTCTCTTTTCGCTCTATTTTTGAACTTGAATATTGTAAAAGAAGATTCTTAACATATTTTTCTGTGGAAGAATCGATTTCTAAGTTAACAAAAGTTCCTTGTTTTTGGGCTTCTGCTATTAATTTATGCCCCTTTTTTGTTCTTGTAATTACTGTGGTGAAATTTTCTGGAGACCCTAAACCTCCAAACGATATATCAGCATATATATTTGTAAAATCACTACACGCATTACAAGCTGGTCGCATATAATCTTTTAAATCCTCAAAGGGTATATTAATTAAAGACTCTTCTCCCTTTAATTGTATGATTAGGTTTTTCTTAATCTTAATTTTTTCTATGTCCTCGAACTTAATAGTGAACTCCCTCTCAAACTGCTCCACTTTTTGTTGGTTAAATTCGAAATTCTCGTAACAAAATAATCCTAAACAAAACTCTATATTATGTGAAGGTATAATGCCAAGATTTTGCATACACCTAATCGTATAAATTTGGCACGGAGTTCCGACCACCGCCAACTTTTTAAACTTGGTACTGCTTATCTTAGGAAGTGAACTGGAATAGGAATGGTACCTTTGAACTTCGTCTAATTGCTGGGAAATCACTAATTTGAGCCCTGACGTACTAAGTAAATCTTCTTTGCCTTTGGCAAGAAAAGGCTCTCTCGAGAAAGGAGCTTTTGTTTTTGCCACTATAGCTCCGTCTATTAAGTTCTCTTGAAACATGTAATTAAGAAGAGAATTCACAACTCCTCCGTCAGTTCCATGGTTTAAAAAATCGTAGTCTACTGATTGGCATGAATAGAGATCACAAATATTACCAAGGGGCATAGACGAAAAATCTAACAGGTTAAACGTTCTATTGAGATCATTGTCTAACACGTGAGTCTGTGGGCATATATGATAACAAATTCCGCATTTAAGACAGTTTTCTTTATTTATAAATTCTGGAGGCGAATTTGGTTCTTTATAACCAATTACATCGTATTCCATCGAATTACAGAAGCTCACACAACCTCCACATTGCTGACAAATCCCTTTTTTATGGACTTCTTCTATTAAATCCTCAAAACTTTTAACTTTCATAATACACCTTTATCGCTCTTTTTCGTTTTCTTATTTTCATTTCTAATGATCTATTTCACTAAATCAAACATATAATAATCATTTTCAGTAGTCCAACCCATTGATTATGATACTTTTACCAGTATATTGACAGATCATTATCAAAAAGCCCAAGTAACATATGGTGAAAAAGTTTATAAATGTTTGTTTTTTAATAATTCTAATCCATGTCTCCAAACAAGATGTGATCATTCTCATACATTCCGATGAGATTAATATGATCAATATCATTTCAAAAAAGCAGACGCTTGACATTTTATTAACAGTCGTTAGTACGACACATATTGTGAGGAAAAAACCACAAGAGAGTAAATTATATTCACGTAAAATCAACCAACTCAGCAGAAAATACTACGGAAGCCGAAAAAAGAATCCTTAGTCATCTATATTATAGAGATAGATAAAAAAATTCATTTAATTAATTATAGAATGATCAGAAAAAGATAGTTCTAAGTTATCTTTCTCAATATTTCTTTATTGATAGTTATGGTGTAAGAATCGTAGAAATTGGAATTATATTTTTGGTAAAAGACCTCTTTTTTTGCCAAGACAGATTTAGTGTCTTCTTTTTCCGGTTTACCGGAAGCCCATAGGATGTTTCCTGAACTGTTTAGGTTTATTTTATCATGAACTTTTATTATTTCACCTGCTTTTATTACGTATTCTATATTACTGAGAGTAAATTTGAATTTCTCATAGTCATTTGAAATATCAATATCGTTTAAATTCAAATTTAGAATGTTGAGGTCACCGTCAGCTCCATTTCCCAAGTTCCCTTTAATACTACCTAAACCGAGAGACTTAGCAGGACTCGACCGAGTTAGGATGACAAATTCGTTAAATGATAATTCTTTACTGTTACTAAGAAGAGGGTTGTCTTTCAAAGAGCTAGTGTCCATATCTTTTATAAATTGTTCGCGAGCGTTATTACTTGTTAGTAAACTTGCGATTTCGGGAAGATTTTTTATATCTGCGTAGTTAGGATAGTTTATTGAAAACTGCAATTGCCACGGGGATATATTTAACGCTAAATCAATTGCGTTTGCCCACATTATGCAATCTTCTTTGTTTTCTTTGCTGAATTTTCTGAGGGTCGCAAATGAGTCTCCTTCAGATTCTACAGAAGATCTAATTAGTTTGTATTGGTTTGTTGAACTAAAAAGTTTGTTAATGAGATATCGATCGGAAGTGATCAACGGGTTTAGCGCGTTAAAAGCTACAAATCCTAAGTCCATGTCAAAATCTTGGTTTTCGTTATAAAATTTAATTAGCTCTGAATTATCCCCGTCCATGTTATAACTTGAGCTATGTGCGAGGTGAAATATCTGAGATCGCTTAATTTCAAAATCATTTTTAGGATTGGGTTTCAAACCAAGCGATTTTACTTTATCTAAAGTGGCGATTAAGTTTTCTTTAGAATATTGGGACTCATAACCTTCAATATGGGCGTGAATAGAATGAGGTAACCCTAAATGCTCAACAAACCTTGCAAGTTTTTCATACACATCCATAGGGGCGAAGTTGAATAACCTCCCTTTTTCGGTTAGGTTTTTTCGAACTACTTTCCAATTCCAAAATTCAGCTTCGAAAGGATTGTAGGCTTTTAAACCAAAACCTTTTACTTTTTCTAAAAGATTTGATAAGAAAACAGCGCCTTCTTCGACCATGTCTTTCTGAAACTCAAGTTCCAAAGGCCATAAATTACTGGGATTTAATAAGTAGGCTTTATCAAGCACGGGTAATCGCTTTAAGTCAAAAATCGTTTGTTTCGTTAACGATGGGAAAACATTAGCTTCAAGAATAAAAGTGTATCCGTTTGAAATATAATCTTTAGCAATAGCATTTAAAGTTAAACTATTCCAATGGTTTTGAAAATCTTGGTTGTTAGAGCCTAGCAATCGGACCCAATTTAGTTGTTGCGATGCCACATGAGCGTGGATCTCTACTGCTGCTGGAACAACTGTTTTTCCTTTCGCATCTATTTCTTGGATGTCGCTACTATTCGTGAATTTATCTACGACCTTACCATCCTCAATTAAAATGTCTTTTGCATCGCCTTCAATGCTATTAAAGGGGTCAAAAACAAAACCGTTTTTTACAAGAAGTTTTGACATATTATTTTTTCACCCGGAGTTCTTGTATAATTTCTTTAAATTTCGTTATAGGATCCCGGGTAGCTTCCACATTTACAACGATATTTTTATAGAGAAGCTCATTATTTTGAACTTCTGATAACCGATTTGACCATATTGAAACGGGCATCACAATTGTCCCATCATGAACATTATCATCTTTCTCAACCTTTACTATCACATGTTTCTTATTGTTAGAAATCTTTAGGTGTAGATTTGTTACTAAATTTAATTTCTCAAAATCTTTAGGATTAATAAAGCAAACAGCTAAATTCTCTTCTAAGGATTGTTCAGTCCCAAAAGCATGCTCTTTTACTTGATCGTTATCTATTTTTCTCATCGAATTTAATAAAAATTCCATATTATTCCGACCCCTCGCTATTTGATAGTTCATACAATTGATTTAGCAATTCCTCATCAGAAGGAAGGTTATTAGGTGGGTTGATTATTTTATTTAACTCAATTGGTACTTGATCAAGTCGATATGCTAATCCACCGCTTTCAATTCCGGTTATTGATGTTGGTAATACTACTTCTGCTATATATGAAGTGGCTGTGCTGTGATTATCTATAAGGATAAGTGGTTTTTGTGCTAATTTAGAGCTTAATGAAAAAGGAAAATGAGAGATTGGGTCTGTTCCAACGATAATAGAACAATCGAAGTCTTCTTTTTGAATTTTTGAAACCAAAGTATCTTCCGTTTTTACTAATTGATTGCATTTGAATTCTAATTTACCAAACACTCCGAAGGATGAAAGCGCTACGTGGTCGAATCCTGCCATGTTAAAATGACCTCCCATTAAAAGCAACGAAATTCGACCTTTTTCTTGCCTTTCGTTTATCATTTGCAGTAACTCGAGTAATTCTTCTACTAGATCATAATCAGGATGAGGTTGTATTACTCCTTGGCCAAGAATTATTACGCCATTTTCAGCTCCTGTAAGATGAAGTAACAAACGCTTAAGATCGCCTTTATCTACTCCGGCAACCCCCTCAAATGGATTACTGTCAGCAGAACAACACTCTTCTTTTAACATCCGAATCAAATCAATATCCTTGTTTGGTTCCACGATTAGAGGGAGATCTCTGACACCCATCACTCTAAAAGACGCAGTTTTTATAGGATCGATAATTACTAATGTTTTGATTTCTCTGCCCGTCATGCGAAATTTGCCTCGAGAAAAGAGAACTTTATTTAATAAGCGAGGAATAGTTTCTGCCGGATTAGCTCCCCATAAAATTATTAAATCTCCTTTGTTAATAATCTCTGTAATAGTTGTTAGGTTTATTCCATGGTTTTTCGCTTTGTTTAAGAACTTTCCTTGGCAAATTGAAGCGTTGGAGTCTATGAAACCGTCAATTTTCTGAGCTAACTTAATTCCTGCTTCTTGAGCTTCAGAAGTTACGTTCGAAAAACCATATAGCAATGGATTGGACGATTTTTTAATGATTTCAACAGCTTTTTTAGCGGCTACATCCCAGGAAACTTCTTTTAATTCTCCATCTTTTCTAATCATAGGGTGAGTAATTCTATTTTTAGCATTTACTTGATCAAACCGTTCCTTTCCCTTCAAACAGGCACCTATAACTTCACTAACAAACAATCCATCACTTTTAACAATTATATCATCACATAACAACGAACAACCTGAACAAGTGACCCTTTTCATAACGAATACCTCAGTGTAACTTAATAATTCACTATTTATACATATTCTATTTTAACTGCTTCGCGAGGACAATAAGTTTCACAGACGCGACACTCCCTTTCTCTTCCCCCCGCTTCTAACCTTCTACAGTGTTCAATTTTTAATAATTCACATTTTCCTCCTATAACCTGAAAAAGCTGGTGCTCTTCAGGAGGATATTCTGGTGCTTTACCACTTAAACTAGATGGGCAATATCTTGCATTTACTGGGCAGACAGTGACACAAATCCCACAACCATCGCAGAGATCGTCGTCTATGTTAATTTTTAATTCCTTTTTTTTCCCCTCCTCCGAACCAAGAATCTCTTTTAATGTGTCGTATTGTTTTTTATACTTTGGCTCCAAAAGAGGAGGACAATCGTCAACCTTAACTTTACCTTGTAATAAATCCAAGCTAAAAGCCATGCATGTGGGTTTCCCGCACTTTTTACAATTTGTTTTCGGTAAGAATTTGTATAATTCCATAAAGTTTTGAACTGGTAAGTTGATTCACCTTAGAATTATTAATAATTTAGAGTTCTACGTGTGATTAATATTTTGAACCTTATTAATTTCTTTAGATTATTGAATATAAATTATTACGCTCCTACAGCTCATTTTCACTTATAGAAGAAGATTTGTATCGCTTATTTCAAAAGTTTAAAAGTATATAAAGATGAAAACGAATATTGATATTGAGTAGAATATGCAAGTTAAAATACTTGAAGATCACCAAATTGAAAAAGTTCATCTAAAAACTCTCGAAATCCTTGAAACTACTGGCGTATACGTACCCCACGAAGAAATTTTATTCAAATTTGAAGGTTGTGGCGCAACAGTAGACCACAAAAGTAATATAGTGAAAATCCCATCTGGCTTGGTTAAGGAACTCCTTGCTAAAACGGGAAAATCTTTTACAATATATGGTCGTGATCTTTCTAAGACGGCTGAATTTGGTGTAGGAAAGCGAAATTATAATTCTTCTGCGGGTCAAGCGTTCTGGATTGACAATGTTGGCGATCCACGAAGGTATACAACTCTCAGTGATGTAAAAGAAGCCACTAGACTTGGTGATGCTTTAGAACAAATAACAATTCCCGGTGCAATGTCAGATCCACTTGAAATCCCCCTCGAATGGCGTTGTATTCAAGTAGCTCTTGAGATGATAAAAAACACTGATAAACCCATCACTTTTTGGTTTAACGATAGACGATCTGCTAATTATCTTATTGATCTTCTTATTTCTCTTAGAGGCGACGAGAAAAGCGCTCAGAATTACCCTTTATTCTACCCGCTTTTTGAACCTATAAGTCCCTTAAGCTTTCCCTTCAACGGGATTGATCTACTTTTTGAGACTGCTCGACTTAATCTACCCGTGCATATCGGTCCGATGGCTCAAATGGGGATATCTGCTCCTGCTACTGTTGCTGGGACCTTAGCTCAAGAAAATGCTGAAATTTTAGCGGGAATTTGCATTACTCAACTTATCCGCGAGGGAATGCCCGTGTGCTACGGCGGAATATGTCACGCATTTGATATGAGGACTACACAAATTATTTTTGGAGGTCCTGAACAAGCAATTTTTTCTGTGGCAATGAGTCAAATAGGAAAATATTACGGACTACCCGTTTACATTAATGCCGGACTGACGGATTCTAAAAAACCAGATGCTCAAGCTGGGCTTGAGAGCGGAATTACGCTATCGTTAGGAATTGCTTCTGGAGCAGATATATTTGGGCACATGGGAATTTGTGGAATGGATCAAGGAACTTCGTTAGACATGCTAGTTATGCAATCAGAAATCATCTCATACTTAGAAAGTACTAATAGATTGATCAACTTCGACGACGATATTTTTGCCACCGATCTCATTAATGAAGTTGGACCCAAGGGGTCTTTTCTAAGTAAACGGCATACCGTCAAAAATATTAGGAAGGAGTTGTGGTTCCCCACGCTCTTAGATCGAGAAAATTACGATAATTGGCTAAAATCTGGGTCTCCTGACATGGAAAAACGATGTTGTGATCGCAAAGAAGAGCTTCTTGCGAAACACGAGCCGGTACCTTTAGATGACGATGTCAAAAACGATCTTGAGAAAATAATTGAAAGTGCGAAAAGAAATCTTTCAAAACAAGATTAAAAGGGGATTTTAAATTATAATTAAGATAGGTGATTATGATAGATTCAAAAAGTTTGAATATTCTTGCGATATTTGCCCATCCTGACGATCTTTCCATATTCTGTGCCGGAACGCTAGCGAGATGGGCGGAAGAAGGACACTATGTATATGCACTATGTTGTACCAGCGGTGAAGTGGGAACTTTAAGGCGAGACTTAACGAAAGAACAGGTTGCCGCTACTCGGGAAAAAGAACTAAGAACTGCAAACGAAATCATTGGAGTAAAAGAAACAACAATTCTTGATTACCCTGACGCAGGATTTATTAACGGTGCTGAACTTCGAAAAAAACTTATATATTATGTTAGGAATTTAAAAGCAGATCGAGTCGTAACCTTTGATCCTTGGGTTACTTATGAGGTTCACCCCGATCACTTAATAGTAGGGCGAATGGCAGCCGAAGCAGCAGCTTTTGCAGCGTTTCCATTGCTCCATACCGATCAAATTGAAAAAGGTGTAGAACCCTACGAGTGCTCAGAAGTTTGGTTTATGGGGCTCCTAGGTCATAAACCTAATTATTTCGTTGACATAAGCTCAACTTTAGACAAGAAAATAGAAGCTGCTCTAAAATTTGAGGCTACTCTAGAACTTTTAGCAAATATGTTTGCCCCAAATATCGACCCTGCCAATGTTTCTTCCAAAGAACGGAAAAAACTAACTAAATACGCAACTAGACTTTTTCGTTCAATGGCGATAGCTATTGGCAACAAAGTCGATTTGAAAGCAGCTGAGCTCTTTTTTGTTCAAAAAACTCTTCCTGGACACTTTGATAATTTCCAACAATTAACATCTGAAATGCTAGGAAATCCTTCAGAACAACCAAAAATTTATTAGCTCAACTAAAGGCTATTATCTTTTTTATTTATATGAATCAATGACTTTTCTGTCAATTTAGCTAAAAATCTTTATATAATAGCTCGGTAAAGTATAATTTAATCTGAAATATAATTAGAAAAAAGCATAATTGTTTTCAGAAATTAAATAATAAAAAAAGTGATTCATGAATGAATGAAACAACTGAAGAACTAAATTATAAAGAACCCTCAATACTTAACACAATTTCTTACGGAGCAGCTGGTTTTTGGAATACATTAGCGTATGGTGTATTTAATTTATTTCTATTATACTTTTATGAAACGGTCCTTCATTTAAATATTGTATATGTGTTTTGGGCAATGCTCATATTCACAGTCTGGGATGCGATAAATGATCCCTTACTTGGTTTTCTTACTGATCGTATAACGAAATATACAAGAAAGTTGGGAAAACGATTTATTTGGATTATAATTGGTATAATCCCCGCGAACTTTGCTCTTGCTCTCGTATATATGCCCCCTGCAGGAAGTGCAGCGACAGATCCACTTCCTTTTTTTGGGTGGCTTATATTTACAACCTGTTTATTCGATAGTCTTACAACACTCTGCTTTATTAATGTAGAAGCACTTTTTCCAGACAAATTTCGTACTGATAAGGCTCGTAGAAAGGCTAGAGGATGGGGAACTCCACTTTCGATACTCGCTCTGCCTGTTGCCAATATAGTTCCTCCAATACTTCTTGGGCTTTTTGGTGGACAAGACATTCAAGGGGCTTACATTCCAATGATATGGCTTATAATTGGGACTGTAGCACCGATATCTTTATTATTCCTTCCCGGAATGCGTGAGAATAAAGAAATGATTGAGAGATATTATATTAGCAAAGACAAGCCCGAGAGTTTTATGAGCGCATTAAAATCGACATTAAAACAAAAAAGCTTTGTTTATTATGTAATCTTAGCTTTCGGATTTCAAGTGGTAATTGGTTCCTTAACAGCTTCGATACCCTACGCTGTCGATTTTGTATTACCTGAAGCACCACTTGGTGTCGCGACGAACACTGTACTGTTATTTGCAACTTTTTTAAATGCTGCTATAATATCAGTTCCCATTTGGATATGGATTGCCAAAAAAGTTAAAAATAACAAGAAGATGGCGCTAATCGGAGGGGTTAGTTTAACTGTAGGAACGCTTTTAACCGCATTTTACATAAATATTTTTGATTCCATGGTATATCAAACTATATTAGGATTTACTATGGGAAACTTTTGGGCGTTAATGACCATTTATTACTCGGATGTTCTTGATGAGAGGGTAATTTTAACGAAATCTCCTAATAGAGGCACAACAGTAGGCATTTCAGCGTTTTTTTCTCGATTATCTCGAGCGGCTCAAATAGGAATATTTACACTGGTTCATCTGCTCACCCGTTTCGATGAAAATGCATCAGTTCAACTACCTTCAGCGCAAATAGGTATTCGTTTACATATGAGCGTTATCCCGGCAATAGTCCTAATCATCTGTACTTTGATATATTGGAAGTTTTACCCCATTACGCCACACATATGGATGGAAAATAAGAAAAAGCTTAAAGAACTCGGATTCTAATTAAAATTAATCTTAATCCTTCTTTTTTTTTTAATGCGTTATAATTCAGAGAGAACATGCATTAATTTTGTGTATATTTTTTTGATCGCCTGACTTGCTACTGACTCTGGGGCATAATCTACAACAGGTTTTGCGTAAGACATTGCTTCTGGAATTGATAAGTCGAAGTTAATTCTACCTAAAATCTCATAATTAGATTTTTTGATGTATTTGTTTAATTGTTTTTGGGATGCGCTTTTTAGATCCGCTTTATTTATCACGATCCCAAATGGAATGTTAAATTGGTTAACCATTTCAATTGCTCGTTGTAAATCGTGCAATCCTGAAGGTGTTGGTTCTGTAATTGCAATTATATAATCCAAACCCGAAACAGTAGCAATTACAGGACATCCTATCCCTGGAGGTCCATCAATTAAAACAAAATTTGTGTTATCGAACTCCTTTAGCTCTGTTGAGCGTTCTTTAACTTCTGAGACTAATAAACCGGACGTAGTACTGCCTAATTGAGTTTTTCCATAAATTAAAGGGAACCCAATATTTGCCATATAAGATAAGATTTCTCCGCTTTTAACAGGATTAATTTCAAAAGCAGCTTCTGGGCATAAAACTTTACACGCCCCACACCCCTCACACGCTAAATAGTCGATAATGGGGATGTTGTTGTTTTCATCCCATTTAAGTGCACTAAATTCGCAAAAGTGGTCGTCATAGCATTGCTTACACTGCACGCACTTTTCATCTAAAAATCGCGCTTTTTTAGTCGTGTACGTATTCGTAATTGTTACATCTTTTTCAGATTTAGGTGGCAATATTAAGGCTAGATTAGGAGCATCTACATCGCAATCTAATACAATTATCTTATTATCAGTATCTTTATCTGTAATACTGGCTAGAGATGCAACTAGTGAAGTTTTTCCGACGCCCCCTTTTCCAGAGATGACAGCAATCTTCTTTCTCTTCACTTTATAAGTCACCCCATTCCATTAGATTTTCAAAAATCTGATTAAAAGATTCGTACCCCGCTCCATTCTTATCAGATTTTCTACTATTCTCCATTAAAGGAATACCCTGACAATACGATCTCACAATATCTTCGTCTAAAGGAATGTCCCCTAATATGTCAATACTATTTTCTTCCAAATCTAGTAGAAATTTATCTTTATACCCTAACAAAGAGGATCTATTTACAATTGCCTTATATTCTTTCTTAAGTAAATTAATTAATTCTATAATTCGTATCAAGTCTAACTTTCCAAATCGGGTTGGTTCAGTGACAGTTATTACTAAATCCGCTTGACTTATTAACTCTTCCACGTCACAGTGGGTTCCAGGTGCTGTATCCAATATAACAACATTGTATTTGTTATCTTCTGTAATCGTAATTTTATCCAACTTTTCCATTAATGCTTTAACAATTATGGCCGAGCGTGCTTCTGATGGTTTTAATTCGCCTACTAATAGATCGATATTGAACGCAGAAGAAGTATAAATCCATCCTATAACTTTTAGATCAGCCTCAATAGCATTAGTTGGACAAATCTTATAGCAAAGTTTGCATCCCGAACAAACCGTTGAGATGGGGATGGGAATGGAATCTTTAATGTGAAGCAATGCATGAGTAGCACAATTTTCTGCACATAACCCGCACTTGTTACATTTATCTTCTACGATTTTAGGCAAGAAATAGTGGACTTCAGTTTTATTCTCAAGCTTGCTATTTAATAATAAATAAGTATTTGGGTTCTCAACATCACCGTCTATCAATAAAACCTTTAAACCCCGATTTTTAAACATGATCGCCAAGTTAACGGCAACCATCGTTTTTCCCGTACCGCCTTTCCCACCAGTTACGCAAATGATTTTAGGTTTTTTCATTTCTTCTCTCTTTCATCAATCATCATTGAAAAATTTAGGCCAATACGGTGTATTATCTTCGAGATTCTTTGCCTTGTTTCATACCTTGATGAGCTCCTACATTTCCGGAAGTCATTAACTGTAATTTTTCACTTAAACGCAAATCAATCAATTCTTTTACGGTTAATTCCACACTTGGAGTGTGATAAATTTTGATTTTTAATGCATTTAAAGAATCTGCTGCATTAGGACCTAAAAAGTCTACTATAACCTCATTGGCTTTATGATTACCTACTATTTGAGTTGCTTGGATCCCTACTCCTCCAGATTCCCCTCTTGCATGATTTTCTACAGATTTTACTTCCGAAATGTGGTTATTCTCAATTGTCACAAATGTAAATGTATCACATCTACCAAATCGTCTATTCATAACTTCATTCAAACCTCCACTTCCATAGGTTGGAATGGCAATCTTAATCATTTTATTATTCACCTTTTAGAGTATAATTAAATTAAGTTTCGTTTCAATTTAAATTTTATGAATAATCATTCAGAAAAGAATTAAATTTTTAAAATCGTCTTTCATAAAAGTTGCTATGGTAATATTTTAAACTTTTAGTTAATTATTCAAATCTATAACATTTTATTTGTTCAATATAAAACTAATTACTATTAAGGTTATCCTTAAATGGAGATAGTAGCAATCCCTAGTTATAGAGATGGTGGTTTAAATGAAATATTTCATACTAAATTTGGAAGGTGCGATAGTTTCACTTTTATTACATTAGATAACAATAAAATAACTAAAGTTAAAGTAATCGAAAACTATGCGGCTGATGAACATCATGGTTCCGGAACTCTCGCAGCTAAAATTGTTAGTAAGAATGACGCTGAAAAACTGATTGTTACCAAATTGGGGGCAAACGCTTCTATGGCACTAAATTCTTTAAAGATTAAAACATTTCAAGCGCCTGAAAAAAAAATACTTGTGAAAGATTTATTAAATCTCTACTTAAAAGGAAAACTAATGATGACTCCGTCTGAGGATCTTATAATAGACAAAGAATTTGAGTAACTGAATTTTTTTTCTTAATCCAATCTTTTCTCTTAGAAAACATTGTTGAATCATAGTTTACAACATTTTTTAATAAAATTTTTATGTTATTGAATATTTATTCATAAAACGATTTTAATTTTTAAATTATCCTTTGTTCAAATTTGTAGAAATATAATTAAAATGACGCAAGAATTTTCAAAATATTAACGATAAATTAAAGGAGATAAGTATATCTTTAAAATTATAAGCATAAAATAAAAAAAATTTAAGCAAATTACGATAGAAAAAGTGAAAGAATAATGGGAAAAGACGAAATACCTGATATTGATTTAAAAGAAACATTAAATCAAGGTAAACAAGAAGTAATGGACCAACAAATGGTAGATATTCGCGATAATATGTCTAAAATAAAACATAAAATTGTTGTCATATCGGGAAAGGGAGGAGTAGGTAAAACAACTGTAGCAGTTAATCTCGCAATGAGTTTAGCAAGCGTAGGTTTACGCGTCGGGATATTAGATGTTGATATTACAGGACCTAATGTTACAAAAATGTTAGGGATCGACCCTGAAGTAAGACCTCGAGTTGATACAGACGCAAGGAAATTTTATCCTGTAAACGGACCTCTTAATACTAAAGTTGTAAGTATGGCTTTTTTACTACAAGATAGTGATACACCCGTAATCTGGCGTGGTCCGATGAAAATGTCTGCTGTTCGACAATTTTTAGGTGAAGCACTTTGGGGTGATCTCGACTACTTAATCTGCGATTTACCTCCAGGCACTTCTGACGAAACCCTCGATCTCTTACAACTCATTCCGGATGAGAATGTAGTTATTGTGTCTACACCGCAAGAAGTTGCTCTTATGGACGCACGGAAAACGATAGTGATGGCAAAAACAATGAAAAGACATGTTCTGGGAATTATTGAAAATATGTCGGGTTTCAAATGTCCACATTGTAGTGAATATATCGATCTATACCCTCCTGGTGGCGCAGAGAAAGCTTCAAAGGACTTGGATATACAACTATTAGGTAAAATTCCTTTTGAGGTTGAAGTAAGCCAACAAGGAGATCGTGGTTTACCGTTCATTTTGAAATACCCTGAAAGCGAAAGTACTAAAGCGTTCAAAGCAGCTGTTTCAAAAATAAGAGAAGAATTAGAGAAATAATTTCTTTTAATTTTTTATTTATAACTTAATGGCAATTATGATTTGGGTCGTTATTACCAGCACATATTGGTTCATTAAGGGGTTGCAACTTTTCTTGCAAGAGTAATTGAATATTTTCGTTTAGAGTACCTTTAACTCCTTTGAATAAACCAATTCCAAATTGAGTAAAGCCAGCGTAAGGTCTACCGCCAATACCCCCCACTATCATTTGCGTCACGCCTTTATCCTTCATGTTCATAACGGGCTCCATACATCCCGAATGTCCGTTGTTTTGAAGTGAGAACACTTTTTTAATGTTTTGCTCTGGATCAATCTCAACTCCAATAAAGTAATTGCAGTGTCCAAAATGTTCGGAAATAGTGCTTGATAATTCTGGGCCGTTTGAAGGAATTCCTATAATTTTATTCATGATTTTCCTTTATTTTTTTTCAAGTGTATGGTAATTTAGAATAACTATTCATTATTATAAAAGTTGACGATTATAATTAATAAATCCATTCTTTGAGGAAAGTTAATCAATGAGTAATAACCGACAAAAATTTTCAAATCCTAAAAGTCGTATAAATTCTAGGGGAATATACATCATTATAATATAATATCTGATAAATCATAAAAGAATAAAAACAACTAATTATATAATTTTTATACTAAAATGAAGAGTTGAAAATCTTCATAATAACAGGTAAAAGGTAATTAAAAATTAGTTTAGCTCATACTCCAGAAGTTTCAAAATTTTTAAAAGGGATTGTTATTTGTAAGGAAACTGGTATTTATTTATTAGATCTCATTTTAGATTCTGAAATTAATCCCATTTTGCTCTCTTCTTTTGTAGGAGCGCTTTCGTTATTTGGAGCGGAAAACATGGGAAAGATTGAGGAGATAACAATTAAAGGACTGTCTATTCAGATGGTCATAGTGAACAAATTTGACCTCGTTTTAATTGCGATAATGGATAAAAATTTTGTTAAAGAAGATATTAGGAAGGAAGCAGTGAAAGCGCTGGACATGTTTTATCACCTCTATCAAAACGAAATTGGCGATTGTACCGATGTTTCTCAGTTTGAATCATTTAAAAAAATCTTATACGACCAAATTGTTGAGTACTTCGACCGAACTAATGGGAAGTATAAAGAAAAAATTAGAGATTTCGGGTTTTTCACTGAAGCAATTGCACAAACGAGAAACTAACAGACTTAACTTAAATCTCAATTCCCAACTCTTTTCTATTCTATAACACTTAAAAATTGTTAGTTTTTCTCTTAAAAATGATATTTCCTTCTTTTACGGAGAAGATTCTTTCCATTAAAGAGCACTTAGCTTTTAATAAGTAAAAGACTTCTTTATCTGGTATTTCCATACCGTATAAGCTTTCAAAATTGCCTTGACCTTTTGATAATATTACACCATTCTTTAGAAAAAAGAATTTCTTGAACTCGTCAGTTGTGGATGGTAGATGAATGCCTGCCGTTCCGCTCCCTTCTATGACCTGGACCAAATCCGTTAACCCTATAAAGGTCGCGTCTTCTAAAGTGGCATCGTTGATAATAGGGGACGCTCGAACAGAACATATAATTTCTAAATCTGGAAAGATATTTTTAATTGTTTCTACTAATAGCTTATCAAATACAATCTCTCCTGCATTATCAAGTAAAATAAGCAAATATTTTGCTTCCTGAAGAGATTCTTTGAATTTCTCGTAGTCGTTTATAGCTAAATTATCTGGCGTAAAGTTTTTAATATCATTTACAAAATCAATTCTATGATTTGTACCAAAATCTATCGTATTTCCAAGAGCCGCAATAGTAATTGCCTTAAAAAGAGGATCTTTAGCCCTCTTTACTATTTCTTTCGCTTCATCGTAAAACTCTAAAGCTAATTGATTGTATTGTTTCTTTATTGATGCGTAGGGGTCGTCAACACCTAATGCTTCTGTAACGAGGTCGTATGCCACTTTCCCTACCATTGGGGATGCTCTTTTTTCTAAATCAAAACTTAGAAGATATTCCATTAACTTTTTCTGAGTGTCTAATACAATTTCACGGGATATATCAGGTTTCAACAACTGAAAAGCTCTTAACACTTGATTAAAAAGACATGGTATGCATTCTGGTTCTAGGTGCATTTTTATAATTCCCTTTATTCTGGTGATAAGAAAAAATGTAGAATTATTATAAATCCTTTTAATTATCGTTAAAAAAAAAGAATTTTATATAACAAAAGAAAATTATTGTATATTATCATTAAAATCTACTTAAAAAAAAAAATGTGATATAAATGTCAGAAAAATCAAAACTTAGAGTTGGACACACTTTTATCATAGGATTCGCTTTTTTTTCCTCTGAAATCGCTTGGGCGTTTTATAATGGACAAGTTCCGTTGATGCTTACTCTTACTCCAGAGAATCCCGCAGGTTATTTGACCTCTTTTTTTTTAGTGGGACTCCTTATGGCGTTAGATAACCTAATTGGGGTAATAATTCAACCAATAATGGGTTCGATCTCCGATGGCACCAGGACTAAATTTGGAAGAAGAATGCCATATTTAATAGTTGGAATTCCCGTAGGGGCTCTATTTTTCGCGTTAATACCATGGCAAACTTCGCTATTAACACTTATAATTTATATGTTCTTCTTTGGAATAAGTATGGGCTTTTATCGTTCACAGGCAGTTTCGTTAATGCCTGATTTTGTTAAGCCAGTTAATCGAAGTAAAGGAAACGCAATTATTAATCTTATGGGTGGATTAGGTGTAGCATTCGGATACGGCTTCAGTCTTCTGCTATCGTTTATCGAACGTCAGTGGATTTTTCTCCTAATATCTGTTATAATGGTAATAGCACTCTTCGTATTATTATGGCGAATAAAAGAAAAGGAATCCTTTAGTTACAAATTAATTTTAGAAATGGAAGGGGAAAAAGGAGAAAAAATAAAAGAAGAAAAAACGAAACCTGGATTGATCGAGAGTATTAAAGATATAGCAGCTGAAAAAGATAAGAGCACTTTATTCATCTTACTAGCAATCTTCTGTTGGTTTATTGGATATCAAGGAATTGTTGCTCTTGTTTCGGTATACGGTGTAGTTGTATTAGGATATCCTGGGTTCTTGGCATCATTTTTACCCTTTATAGTAACTGTTCCGTTATTAATATCAATTTACCCATTATCGCTTCTTCCGGCTAAAATTGGTAGAAGAATGACAATTAAGATCGGAGTAATAATTTGGACTGCAATGCTAGTTCTTGGTTTCTTTTTTGGATTAATAAAGGCTCCCTTAGGATTAATGGCTATTCCTCTAGCATTCCTTGGAATCGGTTGGGCAATGATTAACACTAACTCAATAGTGATTGTGTGGGAATTAGCTCCTACTGAAAAAAAGATTGGCACTTACACTGGACTCTATTACTTCTTCAGTTACTTAGCCGCGATATTAGGACCTATGATCGTCGGGGGTCTTACTGATTTACTCGGACTTCCTTTCTTAATGCTTAATGGCGCTTTCTTCTTCATTTTAGCGTTTATCATGATGATGTTCGTAAAAAGAGGCGAAGTTGAACTCACAGCAGAAGAAAAATTAGCAAGACAAAAAACTATCCAAGAATTATAAAAATTCTCTTTTTTTTTATTTTATTATTATTGTGTTAAAATCCTATTTCTTTCAAAAAAGAAAAAGATTTAAAGTTTTATTTCTACGGAAATCGATTTGACATCTTCAGGAATGCCTTTAGCTGCATTTAAATACCCCAATAGAAGATGTTTTAACATTCCTTCCATAAATTCGTTTAGAGGGATTTTTTCATCGTTTACTTTTAAATTAATATCTGACATGATTTCTAGTTGCTTATTTAAAAATTTAAATTTTGAGTTTATTTTTTAAATATTATCTTGAATATCGTTAAGAGAAAGATTTTCTAAAGCATCAGAAATCTCTGATGTTATGCTGTGTTCTATTTTGCAGCAGAGTTCGTCAAGTATAAAAGTATTGTCCACGCCTAAAACATCTTCAAAGAAGTGTTTCAACTGGTTATATTTATTTATCGTGATTAAAGCTATTTCTTTACCTTTTGCAGTTAATCGTACTGGTTTTCTAGGATACCAACGAATATAATTATTATCTTTTAGTTTATATAACATGTTTGACACTGAAGCGGGTTTAACTTTTAGAAAGTGAGAGATCTCTGAATTTGAGACCCACCCACCCCTATTTTTCTTTGATATTATGTAAATTGCTTTTAGATAATCTTCGTAAGTATCTTTAATTTGCGACATCATATTCAACATTAATTGTTCAGGACTTTCTAATTATTAAACAAAAAAAAATGAAAAAAAATTTATTCCTTTTTTTCTAATTCTGTTATACTTTTCGATATGTCTTCGAGCGCGTTACCAATCCCTTTAAGTTCTGATTCTAAGTAATTTTTTTCCTGCTTTAACATTGTTAATTTATCTACTGGCTCTAAAGGGGCTCTGGAAGTATAAACGGGAGCAGTGTATTTAAATGGAGGAGGGTATATTGGTTCTCTATAAACCAACCCTCTCCCATATCCTCCTCCTCGTCCAGCACCATATGCTATTCCTCGTCCTCTACCTCTTCCACAACCATATCCCGGATCATAAGTACTTCCTGGGACATCGTTTCCCGCGCAATATCCTAATCCCCTTCCTGTTCTTGCTCCAAAGCCTCTAGGGCCAGTTCTATCTCCACCAGGCATTATTTTATGTTCATCTCCTTATGTTTATTTTTTTATGAAAATTAGATTCTGAATAATCATTATTATTTAATAATCATTCACTTCATCCTATGAGTCACATATCAAACACAATATTTAAATTTTATGAATGATTATTCAATACAAATAGTTTATTAAAAGAAGTGATTAAAAAATTGAAAATAGCAATATGTACAGAAATGGGAAGTGTTTCGCAACATTTTGGTCGAGCTCCAGATTTTACTTTTGTTTCAATTTATGATAAAAAAGTAGTTGAAAAAAAAGTGTTACCTAATCCAGGACACGAAGTAGGGAGCATACCAAGATTTATTAAAGATCAAGGTGCGAAGTGTATGATCGTGGGTGGAATAGGGCATAGAGCAATTGATTTTTTCAACCAATATGGGATCGAAGTTATACAAGGTATTGTTGGTATTGTTGACGACGTTATTGGGAAGGTTTTAGATGGAACTTTAGAAGGTGGTGAAAATATTTGTACTCCCGGTGGAGGAGAAGGTTATGGTGTGGCAAAAATCCACACTGACGCAGATAATAATTACGATCACGATCATCCTGACCATTAAGAGAAACAGAACTGAAACAAAATAAAAGAAGGTATCTCGTTACAAATGCCTAAAGATAAATTTGATGAGTACGTAGAAAATCTTCAGAATAATATTCATAAAGAAGAAACTAGAGAATATAATGAACATATAGTTTCCTTATATCACGACCCTAAAAACTGGGGTAAACCTCCTGAAGATGAGATTACTATCTCTAAAACATACGAAGGTCCATGTGGTGACACCATGTCTTTCTATTTAAAAATAAAAGATAATATTATTGAGAGAGCTAACTTTCTTACTGACGGTTGTGGAGCTTCAGTAGCTGCAGGATGCCAAACTACACTTCTTATAGAAAACAAATCGGTAGATGATGCTGAAAAATTAGAACCAGAAGACATAGATGCTGCGTTAAACGGTTTACCAGAAGATCACAAACATTGCGCCGAATTAGCGATAAGAACTTTAAAAAGAGCAATAGACGAATATAAGCTACTCTTATGTCTAAAAGCAGAGGAAAAAGAAAAGACTTTTAGAAGTTAGATAAACTATAGCTTGGTAAATAATTTTTAAATCCCATGATCTTTGAATTTTCAATAGTTAAGGAGCAACTGTATGTTCTCTTTTTTACTCTATCAAATTGACATTTAGACGCTAATAAATCATCACTTGTGATAGCGTCAAATATGTGAATTATTGAGTCTACAAGGTCTACATAATGACACGATTCCAAGATCAATTTTTTCCAAATTGAATCATTCTTAATTAAGATATTCGAACAATTTTTTAGCTTAACCATCCTAATAACAGAGTTTGATATAGTAAAATTGCTACAATTAACCAAAGTGATAGCTTTTAAATCATATTTTCTAATTTCTGTGAAGGAATTTGATTCTAAGATATTTAAATAAAAAGTTCCTCTATCATAACCTTCTTCATAGTAATCACATTTTGGAGGAGAAATAATAAAAGGGTCATCAATCTTACCTGCTCCGATTATATTCAAATCTAAATGCCATAATGGAGCACCTAATTTTTGTTTAAATCCTATATTTATTTTCATTAAGAATTCTTTCTTTTAATGGAAATATATTTTTTTTTCTATATCTTAATGGGTCCAGATATATATCTAAAAACTAGTTATATAAATGTGTTGATCTAAAACCTAAAGGTCATTTAGGATTAAATTATATGATATTAACTAAAAATTATTATTATGTTCTAGTCGATCAATAATATCCATCTGAATAGGTAATCCTAAATCAATAAAGGTAGCGTTATATCCTCCAACTTTAACTATTAAATCAGTGTAATTCTCGGGATGGATTTGTGCGTCTTTTAATGTTTCAGTTGAGACGACATTTGGTTGAATTTGCATTCCTCCTGCTTCAAAATAGGATTTTATTAGGTGATAAAACTTTTCGATTCTCTCTTGATTTTCTAAATTTTGAGGATGCATTCGAACATTAACAGCTATTCCGTTCGTAGCTTTATCGTAGTTTAATTTTGCAAGTGAATTTAATACGGCCGTAATCCCGTTCTTTTCTACATTATTTACGGGTGACAAACTGTTTGAAATCGGTCTTCCAGCTTTCCTACCGTCGGCGGTCGTGTTGGTTAATATTCCTTCCATTACATGGATACCCATTGAATAAGCTCCGGCACTGTAACTACCCCCTCTTATCGGTTGGTGTTTGGCTACTTCTTGAGTGAATAGGTCCCATAAATCAACGGCAAATGCATCAATTTCTGCTTTATTATTTCCCCATTTTTCATAATTATTTATCAATTTTTGACGGAATATTTCTTCACCTTCAAAGTTAGAGTTGAGAATTTTTATCATCTCTGGCAAACTCATTTCTTTTTCTTCGTATACGACCTTTTTGATGTTATACATCGAATCGACTAAAGTAGCAAATCCGTATGCTGTTATGGAAGAATAATTATACTTTGCTCCTCCACACACATAATCTTTTCCGCTTTCTAAGCACCCTTCAAGTGTAGCAGATACGAAGGGATGCTGAAAAAAATTCATGGTTTCTAAATCTCCAACTTCGGCAATCCTAACAGATTTTTCTATGTTATATTTAAGCTGGCGTGTAAACGCCTCGTAAAATTGATTGAATGTGGTAAATTCTCTTGGATTTCCTGTTTGTAATCCATCTATTTTTTCAGAAAAGTTGCTATATCCGTTATTTAAAGTTAATTCCAACACGCCGGGTAAGTTCAGAAACATCCGACCGGTGGCCGAAAAGCTGTTTCCTTGACCTGTAGGTTCCACACATCCTATTATAACATAATTGCGTGCATCTTCCAAGGAATAACCTGTATTGTGAAGAGCTGGAACGATAATCTCATCGTTGTAAAACGCAATTCCTGATGTATACTTAAAAACTTTAATAGCTTCCTCGAAAAATTTTCTAGGAGAATTGTTGTGAATTCTTACGGACAGATCAGTTGTAAGGACTTTTACATTCTTATACGCTTCAAGAAAAAGGTAAGATAATTCGTTTGTCGCGTCATTACCATGCGAATCTACGCCTCCTATAGTTATAGTCTGTGTGTTCTGGCCGAGAGCGTTAGCTACTAACGTAAAATCGTTCGGTAATATCGTTACATTCCAGGTTAGTTTAAGGTTTAATTCTTCGATTAACCCTAACGCTTTTTCTTTGCTAATAATTCCCTTCTCAAGATCCTTCACATAATAAGGCCATAAAATCTGATCTAAGCGACCTAGTGCTACGACGCTTCGCTGATAAGTGATGTTTATGATATTCTGAGTAAACCATATGAATTGAACTGCTTCATAAAAAGTATTTGGAATCGTTTTAGTGAATTTATTCAGAATGTCTCCGATAATTCTTAGCTCTTTTTTTCGTTTTTCATCCATTTCAGTTTCTGCCATTTCAAGAGAAAGATTTGAAAACCGGAGTAAAAATTCTATAGCTGCTCTATAATAAATTTTAACAGCTTCGTAGAAATTATACTTGACTTGATATTCTTTATCAGTTTTATCTAATTTGGATTGGTATGCTTCAGTTTGATTGAGAATACCACTATATCCAAAATTTAATAGTTTTTCATAACCGGCACATAAATGACCCTCCGTCGTTCCAACTTGAATAGCCACGTTTGGAGCTAACGAAGGTATTTGACCTTCTCCCTTAATAAGGTTTTCCTTTAGTAATTCCTTATTAATCCGACTATCTATTAACGATTTTCCTTTCCAAAAAGGAATTATTTCGAGCAGCTCGTCGATATCTTGTTCTTCGATAGAAAAGGGTTGAACTTTTCTTCTTCGCAGTTTCTTATAGGTCGTTCTTTTCTCTAAGATGTTATCGTAGCAATGTAGATCTAGGTTGAGTTTTTCACCCAAATTTTTACTTGTTTCGTTTCCTACTAGTAGTTCGTCGTCTCTAATAAAAATAGTCATATTTTTCAGTGTGTATGCTATAGCTTTGGCTCTCTTAATGATTTCGGGATCGTCTGGAAATCGTTTATAAATTTCAGTGAAATATCTCATACGCTCAATGCACAATTCGTACTTACTCGTTATCATATCATTTTTGAGATTAATTATCCGTTTGGAAGGAGTTTTAACAGTCAAATTCGTTTCTGAAATTTAAAATTTAAAAGTCTAAGTAATGTAAATTAGTAATCCACAATCTATTAAGTAGTTTAAAATTTTAAAAAATAAGAAAACTTGCTTAAACATATTTAATTCTTAACCACTCGAAATGAAAATTTCACTAAATCCAAATACGATCTTCGAGAAAATTCTCAAGAATAAAATCAGTAAGAGAGAAGGCGTTAGATATTTAATTTCGATCATAGAAAAATCAAATAATTATAGCGCAAGGATGGAAAGCTTAGAAATTTTGCACAGATTACAACCATTTGATGAAAATATCTTTAAAATCTTTGAAAATTGTTTAATTTCTGACGAATACGACGAGATAAGAATAGTTTCCGCTATAATTATTTTAGATAATTATTTGCAAGCGGGATTTAAATGCTTAGAATGGGCAATACTAAATGATAAATCCTCTAAACTACTTAGAACTCTTGAAAAATCGTTATGCGAACTAAAAAATTCTCAATATAAGACTTCATACCAAATTTATCTTCAAAGATTAGAGCTAATAGCTGAAAAATTAGACTTGGTTTCTGAGGAAATTCCTTTCTTATTGGATATAGAATTCAATCTGAGCAATTACAACAGTACTAATTGGAATTCAACCAGTAATTTGATCCATGGTGGAGAAATAATGTTTCAAATTCAAGACCAACACATAACAGAATTAAGTATATCCCTTCGAGATCAAATTCCTGCTTCCATTAATTTATTGAAGAATTTAATAAATTTGAATCTCAGTTGTAATAACTTAACTTATTTACCGGATACACTTAGCGAGCTTACAAATCTTGAGACCCTTGATTTGAGTTGGAACGATTTTGAAGTAGTACCGGATATCTTGAACGATTTAAAACTGATTCGAAAAATTAATTTTCAAAATAACCTCGTTCAGAAATAACCAAATTAAAAATTAGAAGAAAATTGCTGTTCAAAAAGTTTCAAATTCTTTAGATCGTTAACAGAAATATGATGATTCCAAATTTTCCTAATAAATATAATAAGAAAACTGTAGTTCAAGCTAAAGATTTTTGGAAGTATAAGAAAGAACTTGGCATTTTTCCAGAAATTGAACCTCCAAAAGGAGTAATAATTTGCTATTCACCGACGATTCTAAACTATATAGTAGAACATTACTCTCTTACTCAAGTTGACAACGTTCACGCAAACAGATTTTATCTTTTAAACGATACTGACAATAAAATTGCTGTTTGTGGGACTATTGGGGTAGGTGCTCCTGTTGTAGGAATTCTTTTAGAAGAACTTAACGCTTTTGGCGTAAAATTCTTTATCTCAATAGGGACTGCTGGGTCACTACAGAAAAATCTCCAGTTAGGAAGTCACATAATCTGTACGAGAGCAATTAGAGACGAAGGAACATCACATCATTATGCTGCAAGTGAAAAATATTCCTATCCCTCTAGCTCCTTGACAGAAAAGATGATCGAGCTTGCGAAACGCATGAGTTTAAATTATTATACGGGAACAAGCTGGACAACGGACGCTCCCTATCGTGAAACTTTAGCCGAGTTTAAGCATTACAGAGACGAAGGCGTATTAACGGTAGAAATGGAAGCTGCTGCTATATTCGCGATCTCAAAATATCTGAATATTGAAGCAGGGGCAATTCTTACCATAAGCGATTATTTGACTGAAGAAAGTTGGGAACTCCATTTTCACCTAACTGAAAAGCATCTGCACACTTTATTTATGCTAGCAAAAGAGACCTTAAATTCTCTTATACTCTAAGGCTTCTAAATTCTTAACCCAATTATTTAAAAATGCAATTAACTTATTAATGATAGCAAATTTGGATAGAATTATAGAAATCTAATAGATGGTAAAAATGAGCGATCAAGAAGGAAATAGAGATAATCCATATTCATTTGATGATTACGTTATTGTAAAGAACGGTTTTAATTTTTATAGAGATGATGATTTTTTTCAAGCTTTAATCAAGAAATATATTCCCATTAATGAATTTGAAAGAATTGACTCAGAATTGCGAGAACTTTCAGATATCGTTTCATATCGATTTAAAGCTCTTGCTACTGAAGCGAATAGACTTGAAAATCGAGTAAAATGCACAATCATCCAACATTTTGATGCGTATAACCATCGTATTGATAAAATAAAAAGATGCTCAGAAACAGAAACATTAGAGCGGGAAATTTTTGATCTCGGATTATTTGATCCAAAACGAAATTGTCCTTGGAGTAAATTTGTAAAAATGTTTTTACTTTACCAAATTGGCGAAGCCGGAGTAATGTGTCCGATAGCTTGTACTCATGGTGCTGTAGAATTACTTCAAAAATATGAAAACGAGCTTGAGTCAGAAGCATATAAAATTTTAACATCACTTCGGGATGGTATTGGCGGATATGGACTAGGTTCACAGTACGTAAGTGAAATCCAAGGTGGTAGTGATGTTCCTGTTAATCTCGTTGAAGCCGTTTTCGAAGAAAAAGAGGGTTCTGATGGTATTTCAAACTGTTGGCGTTTATATGGGCAAAAATATTTTTGCTCAGCAATGCAAGCAGATTATGCAATAGTGACCGCTAAACCAAAAAATGTCCCATCATCGACTAGAATTGCTGCTTTTGGGGTTCCAGCATGGCTTCCTGGAAATAAAGAGCGAGAAATTAGAAATTCGTATACTATAGATAGGTTAAAACAGAAACTCGGAACTGCCGAATTGCCTACAGCTGAAATCACATATAATGGCGCTGTCGCCTATCCAGTCGGGCCTTTAGATAAAGGTTTAGCGGATATAGTGGGTATTGTTCTTTCTATATCAAGACTTCACGTTGCTTTGGGCATGGCAGCATGTTTATTGAAAGTAGCACGAGAAGCAATTTTATATTCTCAATTTAGAACTGCTTTTGGTGTTCCAATCTCCTCTTTTCCTCTCATGATTAACCAAATTAATGATATAAACCACAACGCAATGAGGAGTGCAGCAGGAGCGTTTAAAGTATACTCAGAATACATCCACTTTAAAGAAGAACTAGTTAGCGGGATAAGAGAACTACAAAAAATTGATGATCTTACTGAACGAAAAAGGCGTTATAGATTGCGAGAGCTTATAATGCTGCAAAAAATAGTTGTAGCTGACGATGCACCAGCTATAATTAGGAAAGCAATCTCGTTTTTTGGTGGACACGGAATCATGGAAGATTTTATTGATTTTCCCCGTTTGCATCGAGATTCTTTAATAATGGAATTATGGGAAGGTCCCCGAAACGTTTTACTTACCCAAATTCATCGCGATTTTCAAAGAGTTGCTGAATGGTACACCGCTGATGATTTTGTTAGAGATTTACTTGAAGGCGTGGATCAAGAAACCGTCAAATTTTTAAGCACCGAATTTTCAAGAATAATTTCACACGATTCACTTTTGAGGAATGATGAAGAAACATTAGAGATTTGTCGAGATTGGGAAAAATTATCAACTGATCTCTTTCATATCTATCAAGATCAAGCTCTTGTAGAATTAAATTACAAAGAAAAACCACTCAGATTCTCAAAGTTGTTACGTAAATTTAAAAAGAAGCCGGAAGAGGAAGAAATTTTAATAGAACTTTAAGTTTCCTTAGGTGGCGTATTAATTCCATTACATTAGCAAAAAGACATTATATTCAATATTGCTTAGAACCAGTAAAATCTAGGAATAAATCTCAGTCTTAAATTATAAATTTAAATGTAGTTTTATTAAATTATTAAAAAATGTGATAAATGTGAATTTTGAGACCATAAAATTTGAATTGAAAGAAAATGGGATTGGAATTTTATCCCTTAATCGGCCTGATAAATTAAATGCAATTAACTTTCAAATGGAACAGGAATTACACGAGGTATTTGACCACCTCATGATGAATTTAGACTGCCGCGTTTTAATTTTCAAGGCTGAAGGAAGAGCATTTTGTGCTGGTACCGATTTGCAGGAAGGTTTAGTCTTAAATACAAAAAAAAATCCTGAAGGCTATGAAAAGTATTATTTTCTAAACACAACAGAGCCAATTAAAAAAAAAATGTATCATCAATGGCGAATTAGTTCAATTTACGTAAAAATGCGTAAGATTAGTCAGCCTATCATAGCTTTAGTTCAAGGTGCGGCTGCCGGAGGAGGGTTTGGGTTCGCAATGGCAGCCGATTTTAGAATTGTAGCACCTGATGTTAAATTTATAAACGCCTCAATTAATATCGGCTTAACTGGAGCAGATGTTGGTGGTAGTTATTTTCTCCCTCGATTAATCGGACTATCTAGAGCTTCGGAGATAATGTATACTGGTAGAGATGTGGAAGCTGAAGAATCAGTAAGAATTGGATTAGCTCTAAGATCTGTTGAATCAAAAGATCTGTTAGAATCAGCTATGGAACTAGCTAATGAACTGCTAAAGAAAAGTCCCTTAGGTTTAAGAATGACAAAACAAGCATTAAATTTAACTCTTGACTCCCCGAGCTTAGAGACTATTTGCCAATTAGAAAATTCAAGTATAGTGCTTACATTTAGTTCTAAAGATGTGAACGAAGCTTCTGCTGCGTTTTTTGGGAAGAAAGATCCTAAATACCCTTTACGCTAAAATAGCACCGTCTTAGTAAGAAAAAACAAAAAATAAAAAAAAACAAAGAATTGCTTAGATACTAATCTCTAATTTGTAATTTGGGTTTAATTGATGATGCTCCATTGAAGTTGGTAATAACTGGACAATGACTAAAAACTTTTTCCATCATTTCTTCTACTTTTTCTTTTGGGGCGTCTGCTTTAATTCTAACGACAGGTTCAAGCTTATCGTAACCTGGAAGCATTTTATCGTCAAGTCCAAAAATAGCTGCGAGATTTATGTGGCCCCTTGAATTCACAGTTAATGATTCGATTTTTATATCCATTATCAATGCCCAAAATCTTGTAACTGCAATAATACAAGCACCAATGGAGCCTAAGATGGCTAATAATGGAGACGCTCCTTGATCTGTACCATCTAAACCTAAAGGGGCATCAATTAAAATTTCATGGTTTGAAGCTCCCATGGTAACTTTACATTGCATCCCTTCTGATTGCATTTCACAAGCTACATTGAAATTTTTCTCCCCTTTTGTAACGTCTTCTTTTATCGATTCATATGTTTCTTTAAAACTTGGCATTTTTATCACTTTTTGATGAATTTATTTATTATGAATGAGTATTCATATTTTGTATCTATATGCTTTAAGATAATGTATTCCATATAAATTTCTCTAATTAGAGGTAAAACTACCAGTATATCTTTTTTCTCTCTACTTTAAATTAAAAGAGTTACCTTTATCATTAGTCTTAACATTTGTATCCATAAAATAATACAGCTAAAAAGTGGTAGAACAAATTGGGAGCTAAGACAGTTTCGCAATCAAAGGTTGAAATTGCGCAAGTTATGATGCCAGAACACGCAAATCCCGCTGGTAATGTGCATGGGGGCAATTTATTAAAGCTAGTAGATCAAGCTGGGGCTATTGTAGCAGCGAGGCATACGCATTCCAATGTAGTAACAGCCTCAGTTGATAGGTTTGATTTTATCTCTCCCGCTTACATCGGAAACCTCGTTTTCATTAAGGCATCAATGAACTATGTTTCTAAAACATCAATGGAAGTTGGAGTCAGAGTAGAAGCAGAATGTCTCAGAACCGGAACTCACACGCATATAGGGTCCGCATATCTTACTTTTGTAGCTTTCGATAAGAACGATAAGCCAACTGAAGTGCCAGGGTTAATTCTGGAAACAGAAAGTGAGAAAAGACGGAATGAAGAAGCAAAAAAAAGGAGAGAAAACAGGTTGTTGTTAACAAAACCTCATCGTCATCTCCAACAAGCGTGTATCATTAGACCGGAAAAATTAATTTAAATTTACATCTTTTTCTGGATTAAAACGATAATAAGTTTTCAAATATAACTTTTTATTAGGGGAAGTATAAATTTATTTATATTTTGGTAGGTGATTATATTGGAAGAAGTCAAGAAAAGGCCTGAATTAAAGAGGAGGATATCGTTATTTGGCGTTACTGTCTACGGAGTTGGGAATGTCCTAGGTGCGGGCATTTATGCCTTAATTGGGGAAGTTATAGGAATTACAGGGAACTTATCGTGGTTGGCTTTTATATTAGCTTCAGTTACTGGAGCGTTAACTGGTTTGTCGTACGCTGAACTATCCTCCATGTTCCCTAAAAGCGCTGCAGAGTTTGTATATACAGAAAAAGCTTTCAAAATCCGTCTTTTATCGTTTCTACTTGGATGGATAATAATCTTTTCAGGAATACTCTCGGCAGCTACAGTTGCGTTAGCTTTTGCTGGTTATTTAGCCGCTTTAATTGGATTCTCTCCGATTTTTCTTGTTATCATTTTTGCTGTTATACTCATAGTAATTGTAAGCTTGATTAATTTCGTTGGAATAAGAGCATCTACTTGGACAAATATAATTTTTACATTAATTGAAGCTTCAGGACTCATCTTAATTATTATAATTGGCATACCGTATTTAGGCACGGTCAACTATTTTGTTCTACCTATAGGAGGCTCGTTCGGCGCAATCTTTTCAGCTGTCGCTTTAGTATTTTTTGCATATATAGGGTTCGAGGATATCGCAAATATTGCTGAGGAGGTTAAAGAACCATCTAGGAACCTTCCTCGAGCTATAATCTTATCGATAATTATTACCACTGTTTTATATTGTTTGACTGCTATATCAGTAGTTAGCATTCTACAAGATAATTCTTTTGCAGACCCTCAAGCTCCCTTAAGTAGCGTTGCTTCTAAAGTATTAGGTCCTGTTGGAGGAATTATTATGTCATTTATTGCCCTCTTTGCCACAGCAAACACCGTTCTGATAATGATGATTGTCACATCAAGAA
>Ga0114919_10000483_pt1 | contig 30938 bp, 38 predicted proteins | sample BlataG_FD_88682 | JGI IMG/M metagenome (GOLD analysis project Ga0114919, IMG submission 88682) | Deep subsurface microbial communities from Black Sea to uncover new lineages of life (NeLLi) - Black_00105 metaG | ecosystem: Environmental > Aquatic > Marine > Oceanic > Sediment | place: Atlantic... | reverse complement strand
CCTAATAATGATGCGGGATGGCAACTCATCAAAACAATGCGAGCCAATGCAAAACAATGCGGAAGCTCTTACAAACTCGTAATACGAGGAAGTAAACCAGTAACGCCTTGGGGCAATCGCCCTAGCATTCCACTCAATGAAGCAAGGGAACTACGGATCTACATCCGCCGAAAGGACAATGAATGCTTGTTCCCGGCAAGTATGTATTATGATCAGGTGAGATCGAAGCACGAAAAGGAACAGAAGATGAAGGATCTTGCTTGCAGAATGTATCACCTAATAACCCAAGTATAAAATGAAAATGGATAGAACCTTCGGGTATTACTCGAAAGAAAAAGGCGAAGCTACCATTTATGATGGTAGGCATCGCCAAGAGCACACGCTATCAAATGGCGTCAAAGGATTCTCGATCAAGACAATCTTCCAAGGAGAATGCACCGAGGAGGAGTTTTGGAAAATGATAAACGAAAACGAAAGTAAATATGCAACTAGGAAAACGAACAGTAGTAAAGTTGTCGGATGAAGACATCCGCCAAAACCTAACCGCTAGGTATAAATCAGCGGATAGTGCAACTCGCCGAGCAGGGCGGGTTTGGTATGATGAAGCTCAACAGTTCGTCCGCAAGATGAGCAAGAAGTATGGCATCAGTCCATACAAAGTCGCTGGAGTTACCGCAAGGCTTTCTCCGAAAAACCGATGGGAGCAAAACAAGAAGGATGCCGAAGCGATGCTGGCTGCATTCGTGGCGGGAGAGCCAGTCACTAGCGTGACTGTCTGCAACACGCACCGCAACCGAAGGTTTGCTTGGGAAATCCTAACGGATGAAAGGGATGCCTTGGCAACATCGCCGAAGGTTCACTCATTCGCAATGAACGTAGGCTTGCAATCGCCCGATCATATCACGATCGATAGCTGGCATATCCGAGCTTGCCTAACGAAGCCCGGCGATGGAGTAGTCAAGACGATTGACTCCGTAACTGAGAAGCAATACCGCCGAATCGAGGCGATCACCGCCGAGCTTGCAGGTAAAGCAAGAATGAAAGGCTTTCAATATCAAGCCATCATATGGCTTGCAATCAAACTAGAATGGAATCGATAAAATGAACGAAGATATAAATGGAGAAGTCGAGCGTGAAGTGGAGATCGAAGTAGGTTTCGATGAATACCTATTAGGGACCGTGCGAATCGCTTTTGAATACGAGAACTGCGAATGCAGTTCCGAAGCCGGGAACCAATGGGTAACCCAAAAGTGGCAGGAGATCCACATTACGGATATCGAGCTACTGAAATACTACTACTGCGACGATGACGGAAACGACATCGACAAAACAATCTCTCAACCCGAAAGGGAAGAACTCATAAAAACAGCAAAGCAGGAATTTTACGATTCCGAATACTAACACGAAAGGAAAAACGATATGCCTAACTGGTGCTACAACAGTCTCATAATTGAAGGGGACGCTAAAAAAATACGGGAGCTAGTAAAGGAAGCCCAAAAGGGTGACGATGCTCGCTTCTTTCAACTTATCAAGCCTATGCCGAAAGAACTGGAGGACACAACCTGTCCCAGCGATACCCCGAACTGGTATAACTGGCGATTGGATAATTGGGATACGAAGTGGGAAGCCTGCTGTATCGATGTAGTTGATTCTGGCGAGGGATACGCTTGCTTTAGTTTTGATACGGCTTGGTCACCGCCAATAGCGGTGTATAGAGAATTGACAGATCAAGGGTTCTCCGTAACCGCAGAGTATGGAGAACCCGGAATGGCATTCGCAGGACAATATATCAACGGCAATGACAGATCTTGGGATCTTGAAGAAGACGAAGAAGATATGGAGCTTATGTTCAAATAAACATCAAACAAAAGGATAAAATGTGGATAATACCAAAGCAATTAGACATCTCAGCCTCTGTAGTGGATACGAAGGCATCGGGCTTGGACTCAAAAGAGTTCTCCCAAATCTGCGAGAAATCGCTTACGTGGAGAGGGAAGGATTCCCAATCGCGAACTTGGTTGCAAAGATTGAAGAGGGTAAGCTGGATGCAGCACCTATATTCACGGACGTTAAGACCTTCCCTTACGGAAAGTTTCGTGGATGCGTGGACATCCTCTCTGGAGGATTCCCGTGTCAACCCTTCTCAACTGCGGGAGTTCGCCAAGGCGTGGAAGACCCACGACACTTGTTCCCATACATCGCAGAAGGAATCCGGCAATGCCAACCTCGAATTGTTTTCCTCGAAAACGTTGAAGGAATCATCTCCGCCAAAACAGCGGACGGAGAATCAGTTCTCAAGTATGTCCTCGGACGACTGGAAGGCTTGGGTTACCGAGCAACGGCAGGAGTATTCTCAGCGAGTGAAGTCGGCGCACCTCATCAGAGAAAGCGAGTCTTTATCTTGGGCTACTCCGAACACGATGGATCACCTGGAGGCAGGGATCTCGAAGTCATTCAAGGAGAGCCATACCAGTCGGCGACAACGGTCCAGCAACCTGCGGGATCAAGTAGTGCCACCGATATGGCCCACGGCATCAGCGAGGGATCACAAGGGCGGTTACGCAGGGGGCAGGATTCGGGACGGAAAAGTCTCGATGGACACCTTGGATGTAGCGGTTCAAGCACACGAGATCGGTGGCCTTCTAAACCAGGAAATCCCCAGCACGATTGGGAAGCCCCAAGAGTCGTGGGCGACACCGAGAGCCAACAAGGTTCACCCGACAATCACGGACGAGAATCGGGAGCAACTGGCGAATCGGGGCAAGTCGAACTTGGAGGAGGACGTAGCCGGACATTGCGGGAAGGCGACAGGCAAGCTCAATCCAGATTGGGTGGAACAGCTAATGGGTCTTCCGACAGGGTGGACAGATTGCGCCTATGCGGAAACGGAGTAGTTCCAGCAACCGCAGAAAAAGCCTTTACAACCTTACTTCTAAGAGTATTATAAAGCTATGGATAAAAAAACACATTTCAGAGATGCTCTCGAAGGAGCTTTGGTTGGCTTCGTAGTGGGATTATTTATACTAGTATGTATTTTATTACTTGGATACATAATAAATCTTCTATTAGGAGCGTAGCCCATCCAGCCTTAGGGGCTGGTGGGCGCATTCGCGATAGAATCAATTTTAACGACACCTAAATCTGGGTGTCAAGCACAAAAAACAGAAAGGAAAAATATGAAAGATATAAAGACATATACATTCCCCGATGGACAACAACTCGCCGATGGGGAACAGGTTCAACAGTTGATTAAACGCAATGGCAGAATGGTTTTCCAGGATGCCTACTTTGCCGATCTGCAAGAGGGAGATGTTTATATGATCCCCGAACAGTTCGATCTTGCTCCAGAAACCGATACGGACATTCTGGATTTCATCATTGATAACAATGTTACTTGGCACGACAACCATTTCGGCTGGGATAAAACCAAAGCTACCATCTTCTTCTTTGAGGACGGAGAATTATTCAAGCAGTTCGATTACGCTGTCGATGAAAGCATTGGCAAGCCAGCTTGTCGGCGTGGTGCAATCCGCGATGGACTCAATGAAATTATCCAAAACCTAGAACTCTAACCCAAGAAAAAAATGGCTCACTTCTACACCGCAGAAAAACTACCAAAGTTCCTACCGGAAATCGAGACTCCATCACAAGCGATCAAGCACAAGAAGGCTTGGCCGTCCGTGACGACCGTTCTCAGTTGCGTCAAGGATTCCTTCCTTGATTCCATCTATGTGCCGCAGAAACTTGTTGAGTATGCGAGAAGTGATCATCTTTCTGATCTCGATTGGCGTGAGCTAAAGGATATGACTTACGGATTCCGAAAGCATCCTTGGACCGGCGAGGACATTCCGAGTTCCGAGTTTGGAACAGCGGTCCACAAGCGAATCGAAGAGATGCTTATCGGCGAGAACACCGAGGAGGCAACGCCCTGGGACGACTGGTCATTACCATTTGTCAAGTGGGTAAAGAACGAAGAGATAGAGCTTATGGCGACTGAATATGTTGTCGGGCATCCTCGCCTCAAGATCGCCGGAAGCATTGACTTTGTTGGCAAGAAGGACGGCAAGATATTCTTGGCGGACTACAAGACTCGCAAGACAAAGGGATCGGGGATCTTTTACCCGAAGGACTGCAAACAACTCATCGTTGAGAGTTGGATGCTGGCAACTTTACTCAAGCTGGATTACATTCCGGACTGTTTGTCCGTCTGTATCTGCACCGAAACCGCCGAACATTATCACCAATGGTGGAGTGAGGAAGCAAAGAAACATTACCTCGATTGTGCCAAGCAGCTGGCAAAGCTCTACTGGAAGGAGAGGATGTGCAAACAGCCTATTAAGTGAGAGAATTTAAAATAACGTACCGCACAGAGGGACTTGTCACGAGTGCCATTAAGTGGGCGCACGATGATAAAGGTGCGGTGCGTTTATTACTTTCCAAGAACCCACTAAAAAATGAACCATTGGTTCATCTCAAGCGAGGGGGAACTGGAGAAATACTGTCCGTTGAGGACATCACCGGGGATGAAAGGTTCTCGACTTGACTTCGGTCAAGGACGGAGGTTCGACTCCTCCCATCTCCACCAACAATAACTAATAAAAAAAGAAACATATGGATACTGAAATCGTTAAGACACTAGTCTTCGCCGTGGCGTTTTCCACGCTGGTGGTAATTGCTTACCACTTTATAATGAAACATCTCCGAGAAAGAGAGATGATGAAAGTCCTGGCTGAAACGCTTCTCAAGAACAACGATGATTATATTGAGCAAGCGCAAAGGCACACCAAGTCAAAGGTTACTCAACGCCGCCGATATACCGAAGTAGAGGATAATATGATCCTTGAATCTCCATTCCGCGATCACGTTATCGCAGAAAAGTTGGGACGCACGGTTCCGGCGATCCACGTAAGACGATATACCCTGAAGAAAAATGGGGATAAATAAAGATACCGATTATCACGATCGTCTAGAAAGGGAGATCACCTCGATCCGTAGGGATCTAATCCTTGCGGACACCGAGGTAACTAAACTAAAGTTTGATCTGCGAAGAGCCAATCAAAAATGTATGGCCCAAACGCTTGAGAACAATAGACTCCAAGACAAGATCGATCACGTGACCAACATCAACAGAGATTTGATGGAAACGAACACGCAGTTGCGCCAAGCGATTGCGGTTCTCAATGACGAACCAGTAAACTCATTATGACATATCTGCCCCAAAGCCTCATAAAAAAGTTCCGAGAAGAAAACAAACCCGAACGATGCCCTATGCTCTCAGTCAAAACAAATGACTGGGTTCTTGATCACGATCACCAGACCGGTCTAGTTCGCGGAGTTATATCCCGGCAAGCCAATAGCTTGCTCGGAAAGATCGAGAACTTTTTCTTGAAGCGATGTGGCGGACGTAAGGAGCAACTGCCTCGTGTTCTACGGAATATGGCGGACTATTTAGATAAGCCACCGATGCCGTATTTACATCCGGTTGGTCTGACGCAGAAGTGCAGACGTTTTTTGCGCTTGACAAAGGACAAACAATCCCTTGAATTGAGGGCGAAAGGTTGCACTAAAGCGGAGATCGCCGAATGCACCAACGAAAAAGAAAGAACTAAACTATACAGAAAGGTAATAAAAAATGGAAGAAGATAATACTACACTAGTCGATAGACTACGTGCCGTCCAGGGATCACTCAAAGCTCCCAAGGGACAAACAAACAAGTTCGGTAACTACAGATACCGATCCGCCGAGGACATCCTCGAAGCCGTGAAGCCGTTGTTGCACAAGCAACAACTTGCACTCATCGTTACAGATGAAATGCAGGAAGTCGGCGGTCGCGTTTATGTCAAAGCATCCGCAGCTGTCATCGATCCTGTCGGCGCACAACTCAGCGTGACTGCTTACGCTCGTGAAGCCGAAACCAAAAAAGGTATGGACGATGCCCAGATCACCGGATCCGCAAGTTCGTATGCTCGCAAGTATGCACTCAACGGACTCTTCGCTATCGATGATACGAAGGACGCTGATGCTACCAATACTCACGGCAAACTCGCCCCCAAGCCCAGCGAGGCTGCAATGGAGAAGGCCCAACGTCAGCACGATGCCAAGAAGGCATTCGACAGGATGAACGGCGCACCCAAGGATGCGCTTGACGATCTAATTTAACCCTAACCCAAATAATAATATGGCAGAAAAAACATATGACGACACCAACCGGGGAGCATTGTTCCCCGCCGATAAGAAGAGTGAAAAGCATCCCGATCTCAAAGGGAAGCTCAACGTAGAAGGTAAGGACTACTACCTTTCAGCCTGGTCACAAGTGTCCAAGGCTGGGAAGAAGTATCTTTCCATCTCACTCGACAAGCCACGTGAAGCCGAGGAAACTCCAGAAGTTGCCACGGCTGACGAAGCTCTTCCGTTCTAATGGAACCGGAAAAAACACCGCAGGGATTCTACACCAAGAAATGGTGGGAAGAGTTCCGGCGTAGCGAGGTTGAGGAAATCCTTTCCTTGACCGCTGAAAAGAATAATGACTACACAGGCGGATCATCCTGCGATAATCCATTCGCCAACTTCGATGGTTCATCGGAGTTCGGGATCGATCCTTTGCTTGGGTTGTCATTGCGGATGCAGGATAAATTCCAACGCATTAAATCTTTTTGTCGGGATGGCGAACTCGCCGTGAACGGCAAAGGAGACACCGTTCGTGACATTTACCGAGACTTGATTGGATACAGTCTTATTGCCCTGGGGATGCTCGAACGGCGCAAGTAGTTAGTGTATAGTACGTTGGGGGCGCAGAGAAATCTGCGTCCCCTTTGTGTTGCTCTACGTGATATATTGGAATACTATGACTACTAATCTTGACACACTTAAAGACGGCATCGATGTAGCTAATAAAACCTACAACGATTTAGATGAAGAAAAAACCTTGAACGTGACCAAAATGAAATTCAAGTTCTTGGGACAGGTACTAAAAGAAATCGAAAGGAACGTAAATGAAATACAAACTGAATGTAAATGTAGCGAACGATCTCCACGCCCCTCATAATGTAGAGGCGGAGGAAGCTGTCATTGGGTGCTGTTGCCTCGGTGAAGGCACAGAAAACTACGACAGAATTTCCGGCATAATTTCCAGCGAGGACTTTTATGTCGAGCGAAACAAATTCATTTTCAAAGCTATTGAAGCCATCGCTGATCGCGGTGATGAAATCTCGGAGATCTCAATCTTCGAGCAAGCAAAGAAGGATGGCACGGATGATGCAGTCGGTGGAGTTGGTGGAATTATGCACTCAACAGGCACGGTCGAAACTGCCACCTCCTTGAATTACTTTGCCAAGCTAGTAAAAGAGAAGTCCCAACTTCGACAGATCGCACGATCCTGCCGTATAGCCACCGAGAACGCCCTGCAAGAGAGGGTTGATCCGGATGTCATTCGCTCCGCAGTTGAGTCCGAGATGGTTGTTCTCGCTGAGAGCAACCGTAAGTCCACCGCCTTGGCTGATTCGGTTGAGGGGCTACGTGAGGACTACCAGAAGATGATGGCTAGGGAGTATGTGTCCGAAGCAGTCAAGACTCACATCAGTCACCTCGATGAGAAGCTCGGTAACGGAGGCATAGCTCCGGGCGAGGTTATGGTGATCGCTGCACCCACTTCTTGTGGCAAGTCCCAGCTTGCCCTAAATATCGCCCTGAGTGCGTCTTTGAAGTCGGGGGTAGGCACAGCTATCATTTCGCTCGAAATGCCCCAAAAACAGGTAACACAGCGTCTTGTATCGTGCCTCTCGTCCGTATGGATGAAGCGCATTCGTGACGGTGTAGCAACCGAGGGTGATGTGAAGGCTGTAAATGAGGCTCTGGATACCATTAAAGGCTTGAACATCAAGAGTTTACACTCAGTCAAGAGTGTCCAAGACCTAGCGTCCCAGGCTAGATCCCTTGTCCGATCCGATGACATCAAGCTGTTAATCATTGATTATCTACAACTTATACCATTTGCCCAAGGCAGGATGTCCAAGAATGATGCGATTGCGGACGTTTCCCACCGCATCAAGAAACTTGCCCTTGAACTAAACATACCCATTGTCCTACTTTGCCAAGTCGGGAGAGAGGGAGCAAAGCGTCCTGGTGGACTGATGCTCTATGATCTCAAGGATTCCGGCGATATTGAGAACGATGCTGACATCGTTCTGCTTTTATGGCCCAAGGAGGGTGATGTTGAAGCATCTAAAACGCTTGACAACTACGGACCATACATTGAAATGATGTATAACGTAGCGAAGAACCGTGAAGGAGAACGAGACGTAAAAGGAATTTTCAAATTTCGACACTTTGTCGGCAGATTTAATTGATGCAAGTTTGGTAGTCGTGCTATTAAGACGCTCGTGGGTTTATCGTTCATACCCTTTCAACCGCCAGACTTGCTCTTTACCCCAAACTATGTGAACGACAATCAAGTTATAGAGTGCCTTGTAGCCCTGTTTCCCAGCGTTCTGCGTGGGACCGAGAAAGCTATTGATAAGTTCAGCACCTATGACTTCAGTAATGATTTATACTTGATCGAGGTCAAGTGCCGCCGGAAGCGATATGATCCTTGGCTCATCGAAAAGCACAAGGTTGATGCAAACTACGACATCGCAGTTAGGACCGGTCAACAGATACTTTACGTTTCCGAATACAAGGGGGTAGCCCACGTTTGGAATATAATGAGATTGCTCCACGAGAACTACGACTTCGGGTGGACAACAAAAAGTTTACCGCAGACCACCGACTTCAGTCGGCGGGAGTGGGTCAAAAAGGACGTTGGATACGTCTACGAAAAAGATGCCAAGCGAGTAGAGCTTACTGATTAGCTCTTATCATCTGCATCTCCCGAATGATCCGGGCAACCTTCGGCGTAAGAACATTGCGTTCCTGCATTGCTCGCAGATATTCGCCGAGTTCATTGGCTGGCATCGTGTCCATCTTGTTCAAGAAGTATTCGGCGCGTCCGAATGATGTAAGATTCTTGAGTCTCTTATCTGCGGAAGTCAGTCCAAGGCGATCATCCTTGATCTTGGTTTCTAGGGATTTAAGTATCCGAGTCGCAAGTTCCGGATTCTCACGAACGACATCCTGCACAACAAGATTCTTTTCGGCATCGGTTTCCTTTGCACGAATCTGGCGCATCGCATTGCTTGCAAGTCGCGATGCTTTTTGTCGTTGTGTGTTGTAAGCCTTGTCAATGGTTTCAACAGTCTCGGCATCGTAGTTACGAGCCTCGAATGTTTCCTTCGGGCTTGTCCCGAAGCATCGTCTAACAACGGGCCAGTCGGTTCTGTTTAACGGCTGCTTGTTCACAATCTTGGAGGTAACATTGAACAATTTGGAAACCGTCTTACCAGGACCGCCAATATAATTTTGATACAAGAACCGAAGGTTCTCCGGTGAAACATCATAGCCAAGCTCACGTAGCTGTTCGGCGTAGGAGATTGCCATCTCGCCACCACGAGTATCCATCGTCCAAGGATATACCTTCTCGACTTCTGAAATATTTTTTGCCTCAAGCCAGTTCGGGCGGATGTCCCTTCCAAGTCCGTCTTCGTTTCTCCAAAGCTGAATAAACGGAGCCATCGGTGTGGGCCATATGGATCCACCCATTGGATTGTATCCGTCAGTAAACGCCTTGAGAAGTTCTCCACTTTCTTCCAGCGGAGTCTTTCTGGCTTCTGTGGCGGATGGGCGTATGCCCATCATACCTTCTTGGATGGATTTCTTTTGAACGAAGTCCGCAAACTTTTTAAATGGAGCAATCGAGTAACCGATAGGAATATGAAGTGTCTGAAGATTACCATCTGCACCCTTGCCCAAAACGAGCGTTAGGCTCTTGTCAGTCTTCCAAGTGCTTCCGTCTGATCCTTTGAGTTTTTCTCTCCATTCTGGGTCAATACTTTGGTTGTACAAATCCAAGCCTAAGGTAGTCATCATCATTGATCCCATAACGCCACCGGCAACCTTGGGGTTCCTCATACTTCGAAGGAAGTTTCTTGCACCTTGAATACTCGGATTGGAGAACAGATACAAAGCTCTAATGGTATCGCCCTTTGCGCCCTTGAGAAGCGGATCAAAAGAACTGTCACGAGCGGCAAGAGCCGCTTGCTTTCTGGTCATACCACTATCGAGTGCTTGTCGATACACATTGAATCGAGTTGAGTCCTCGACTACAGCATTGATGTTGTCAATTAATTTAGCGGCATCCTTGATGTGGGACTTCTCTGGCTGTGATACACTCTTCTTGAGCTTTTCAATACTTTCCTCAACGGTTCGGATAGTTGCCGCGCCTAAGTTTCCAGTGCTTCCGCCATCCTCAACGAACTGCTTATACATCGCGTCCATCGCAGCCTTTCCGGGATCAGTTTCCGCTGGCGCATCTTTTTTCCTAAATAGATTTCTACGAATCGTGCGAAGATCCTGCAAAGGATTTGCAACCTTCATTGCATTGCCAACATCCATTTTTGCAACTGCATTGACGATAGCCTCGGACCGGTCACGGAACAAATTGGGAAGGATGAACTCCGGGTTGAATCGGGTATACAAAGAACCAACGAGTCTGTTATATCCGAGAGCAAACTTCATTGCGGTTCCAAGGGTATCTTTATTATGCCCCTTCATTGCCGCCGCTAACTTAGGATCAGCAAACGACATCGATATACGCTCTCCGTTGTCGAATACAGTTACAACTGAGTTGGGATCAATCTTGTCTGGCATCTGATCCTTCGGGCGATAGACCGACACAATACCCTGCGCTGCTTTTTTGTTTGCTTTGTTTTCTACGAGATTGAGGAAGGACTTATTCGCCTTGTTGATCTCCGCCATTCTGATGGCGGAAGATAAGTTACCAACAATATTTGCACCGATTTCATTAACAGAACGCTCGGAACCAAATGCTTGGTATAGTCCAGGTTTGAACTTTCCGTCCTCATCGATAACACGATTCAACGGAACATAGTCCGGGAACATCTTACGTAGATCCTTGGCTCTCGCGGCACTAACGATTCCACCTTCTTCCAGCGTGTCCAAAATTTGATCCGAAAGCTCACGGCGACTCTTGATCACTTGATCGAGTTCCTTATGTAGCCCGGACTTCTCAAACTCGGCGATAATGTTCTTTGCTTGTTCGTCCGAGATACCAGCGGGTGCGCCTTCTTTACCGGCAGCCTTAAAGTTCTTTGCTTTGAGGCGATTGAACTTGAGTGCGTGTTTTGCGTATAGATATTTATTGATGGAATCAGAAAGCGTAGATGCTTCTACGCCAAGCTCATCAGCTTTGTTTACCAGAAACTTTCCGTCTAGATTAATGAGGGATTCAATCTCTCCGTTTCGGTAGGCAATCTTTGCCTCCGCCAATCGGCTGTTGAGGTTGTAATCCATATCATCGGCGAATACATCAAAGACTCCGCCCTTGCTCTTTATTTGCCCACCGCCAGAAGTTTTCTGGAGTTCCTGCAAACGAGCGCGTCCATCCATAAACGCTTCCTTGAGATCCATTCGTAATCCAGAATAGTTCTTACGGATCAAATCGGCGTGTTCCTTGCCGGTCATCATCACTCCATCGACAAGATACTTTGCATCCGGATCGCCGAGCCTGTAGGCTTTGTCTAGTTCCTCACGCCCTAGACCAGAAAACTTCCTATAAGCCTTCTCCATACTTGACCCAGCCACACCCAGTCCAGTACCAAGAACCGCGCCACGAATACCTGCGCCTTCAAGCTCTTCAACGGTTGGAAGTCTGTCCTCGGCAACAACTTTCTCAATCGCTTCTGCGCCAGTTGCTAAACCAGTTCCGACAGCCGCTTGGAAAGCGGCGGTGTTGGCAGTTTTGTTTTTAAATAATTTAAAACCCTTGGCTACTGGAATAATATTTAGGAAGGCATCGGCAACCACTTCTCCGTAGTTGATGTCTTGCCCAAGCATTTTTTGGCGAGCGATCGATCCAGCCGCGCCAGCACCAAGTCCGCCAACAACCCATCCGGCGGCAGTTCCCAGACCGGGAACAACGCTACCAGCAGTTGCAGCGGCAAGTCTTCCACCTTCCGATATAGCAATATCAGTTGCCATAGCGGTGGCGTAGTCGCCAAAGGTGTTTGTGTCCTCTACGTTCTCCTCCGCAAAAGTCTTACCAACTTCACCAGCAATGCCTTGCTGTTGTTTTTCTAGGAGTCCGTAGTATTCACGAAGTTCCTCTTCGTTGAGAGGTCTTGATAGATCTTCCGCCATATTGGAGGGGGTTATTTTACTGAACGTGCTTTTTCTAGATCAGCAAGTGTTGGAGTTCCGGGTAAAGCGGGAGTTCCCATTCCTGCGCCAAACAAAGGGTATCCACCACTGGTATTCATTTGGTAGGGTGCAGTTTTTGCAACTACGTCGCCACCACGCATAGCCAACTCAGTTCCACTGGGAGTCGTTTCATATCTCAGAGGAGCAGTTTGTTGCTGGAGCAAAAACATCTTTGTGATCTCACTAGTGAGTCCGTCAGCAGCAGAAGCCTTTTGATCGAAGGGGACATCCGCACCGAAGTTCATAGCCAACTGATCCGCGATGACGTTCGCCATAGGATCGTCTTCGCCAATCATATTAATCATTGACTCGCCGAAACTGATTGCTCGGTTGATCTTGGCTTGATCCTTCTTCTCTTGCTTCTTGTCCTCCTTGTATTGCTTGAGACCTGTGCTGACTGTTTGACCCATTTGAGCCATACCAGCACCCTCAATCTCGCCGGCACGGGCGAACCCGCTGTAGTCGGCGATCGCTAGACGAGGATCTATTTGTGTGCCTGTTTGAAATGCCATATTATTTGATCTTGGTATCCATCCATTTGCGGATGAGGTTCTTTAGTCGTGGTTTATTGGAAATGAATTTAGCAAAGCGTTCACCGTGGCGGATATAGAGATTACGGAACCAGCTTGGCGAATCAACCAACAGCCAGTTGCGGAACAGAACCCACTTTGGATTCTGCGCTCCGTATACCTCACGAGCAACCCAGCAGAGAATACCACCAGCAATAGAACCTAAACCAGAAGATATACCTGCACTACGTGCGGCATCAGCTTGTGCTTGTGCGCCGAGAAGTCCGATCTCGTCTTGGCGTTGAGCCATTGCAAGATTAACACCTGCATTTGGATCAAACAGTTGTGGACCCATTGCACCAGCTGCGCCCTGTTGGGCTTGCCCTAGCATTTGCCCACCTAGTCCGATGGCTGCGGAAGGACGACCCAAGATGGTAGCACCGATATCACCAGCAAGTGCGCGTTGTTGTGCAAAAGCTCCTTGTCCGAGTCCAGCTGCGAACTGTTCTTGTTGCTGGCGCAGTCCCCTGCGCCCCAAAGCCATCTCAACCGCCGAACGGTCAGCCTGTGCTATGGGATCGATGCCGGATCTCGCCAGAACGGATTGCTCAACCTCACGGCGTTCTTCTTCGGTTATGGGTGCTGCTGCCCGACCGTAGGCTCGCTCGGCTTGAGCTTGAGCCAGTTCTGCCAGCCGTGTGCTATATGGATCAGCACCCCGATAAGCCTCAACTACTTGTGGTGCAAATCTTTCAAGTGCCGCTACGTCCTCTGCGCGTTGTAGACCAAGCTGTTCGCGTTGGAGCGCACCTGCTCGGCGGGATTGATCCTCTAGGAGATCAAACAGTCCGGGCGTTGCCTCTAGGGTTTGCGGTATCGCCTCAAGTTGCGTTTCAAGTTGTGCTATTTGGGCTGCTCTTTCTTCTGCTTTGGTTTGACCAGCAATCATACCCTGCGAAACGAAAGCCTCTCTAGCTGCTTCATTGAGATCTTGGTATTCTCGAATATTTCGTAGTGGGCGCGGGGTCGGCGGATAAAGCCTATCTGCTTCTGCTTGAAGGGATGCTCGCATCTCTTCTTCGCTCACACCAGATTGAGCAATTTCAGCACCAGCACGGGCGGCTTGGAGTTCTCCCTGTATCCGTTGGTATTCGGGGTTTTCTCTCGCCGCAAGTCCTTGAGCCATCGTTCCAATATCAGCAAGCTCTAATGCCGTGTATTGGGGACGATATGCTCTCTCTGCCGCAAGAATACGCTGTTGCAGTATCGGATCGGTGATGCCCTGAAATGAACTAAAGTCCTGTCCGAACAGGTATTCACCCATTGCCTGACCAGGATCAACAGCTTCTGGTGCTTGAATAGTAGTTCCGCCTTTGCCTCCCATATTTTTTTCCTATCTAGTTGTTAAGTATTTTTTTAAAAAGTCGATTGTCGTAAGTTACACGCTTGGGGAATCCGCTACGATAGCGGAGTCCCAGCTTTTTCTTTTCCAATGCTTCGGGGCATCGATTAAGAAAATCAAGAGTAAGCTCCTTAAATGCAGGTGTATCCTTGGCAAACAAGAAAGCCAAGAAGATGCTATCGCCGTCTTCCCGATCCGGATGCCATTTGTTTATGAAATGCCAACCATCTTCCTCGTTACAATTATACCACATAAATACACCCTTGATTCCCCCAAGTTCGTCTTGGTGAACAATTAGGGTCTTCTTTGCCCAATGATAAGCAACCATCAACCGAATGAGTTCTTCGTCCCATCCATCAAATACTTTTCCGTTCTCGTGATCCTTACAGAACTGCACCACTTCATCCATCATAGACAGAGCGTCAGCTTGCGTTCCATTCTGTAACGCAATCTGAACTGATTGAAGTAGTGGGTTAAGTATCATTAAACTTTAGTATCCGATTGCCTGAAAATATACTTGACCAGCAGAATCTAGTCCATTCCTAATAGTAAAGCCACTTGTAGTAACAGAGTCTACTGTAAGCTCACCCCCGCCCCCAGCTTGTAACGCTACATTTTTGGTTAGAACTACAGATATTACGGCATTTGGAAAACTTGTTCCAAAACTAACTGCAAGACTATTATCTGGAGCAACACTTGAAGAAAGTCCCATCTTCATAATTAACCCATTAGGAAGCGTAACGCTTTCTTCGCCTGCATATGTGCTGGGCGTAAAGTTAGGAGCAGAATCCACATAAGCCTTGATGCTTTCGGATGTAGCGATATTTGTATCGGTTGCGGTAGCCATCGTGTCATCATCGATGACATCTGTGAGCTTCGCAAAAGTTACATTAGCATCCAGAATCTTTGCAGTTGTAACTGCACCGGATGCGATCTTGTCAGCGGTAACTGCGCTACCGCCAATCTTGCCTTCGGTAACAGCTAGTGCTGCGATCTTTGCTTCGCTTACGGCAAGATCTGCAATCTTACCGGTAGTGATACCAGCGTCACGAACCACGATTGCTCCACCAACAACGTTCGTTGAGGCGTTGTCAACTGCGTTGGTTGGGTCAAAGGTAGATAACGCGGTGATGTTGTTAATCTTCGCCGCTGTTAACTGTTCGCCGTTGGCGAATGTTTTTCCTGCTACTATTACTGCCATATTAAATTGCTTTCTGAGTTGATCGGAAGGAGATCGATCCCTGTGTTCTTATTGCTCGGATACGAGGTCTTCCACTTGTATTGTTAACTGTAAATTGAATGCCGTGTCCACGTGCATTACCTATTCTAGCACGGATGGAAACATCTTCACCCGCTGATAGAACAGTTGGCTGACTTTCAACCAGGTATGCCGATAGTCCATCGAACGTCGCGTCCGGTCCATAAATATCATAGTTAAAGATGGTCGCGTCCGGTCCAAACTCTAACGTAGCATCGGTGCTTGACAATATTGTTATTGAAGAAGTAGAAACAATTTTTAACCCGAAGTCAGCCTCCAGCGGATCACTTTCCCATTTGAGCGTAAATGAGGTTGTGGTAGTTTGGTATTCCCTCAATGTCCCAGACGATGCAACCAACCCATAAGTTCCGTTATATCTGTTTAACGATTCGTCCAGATTTAAGTCCCCAGTCCCGCCCAATCCAGATATAACAATGAAGTCCTCATTTACGCGAACAACTGGATTGTAGTCCGAAAGATCCTCAAGGGGAATGATTGAGTCCGGGTTTTCCGTTTCGGCGGAAAGCGTCAAGTCGCTATCGTTCTCCTCGCTACTTTCTATGTGCAGTTCTACTTGGTTCCACTTCTTGCGTTCGAGTGTTCCCAGCGTATACTGCCTACTTGTTAATGTAGCGGGAATATCAACCACTTGGTTGTCTCCACCGATCTGCACATTGATGAGATCTGTTCCCTCCAGCCGGGAATCAATTCTGTGGATTCCACCTAAACTGTTGATTGCGTATAGTCCGCGTTGATTGCTGTCACCGGCTACGATGAGTGCCTCGATGTCCCAGTCACTACTATTGACTGTATCAACGCTTTCCCATTGTCCATTAAGGAAGTTGTAGATTAGAAGAGCATTGTTCCGCTGTGATTCGTCAATCGGGACTGCAATGTAATATCTGTTGTCAAAGTATGTAGCTACGGATTTACTCCAATTTGCTCGATTGATCCGATCGATGACCGGATTGATTGGTTCGCTTAGTGGTGTTTCGGTTCCCCGAAGGTTGTACTCGTCCAAGAAATCTGTTCCATAAACACCATTGTCCGAGAGGAATATAATCCGATTGCCAACTTGAACTATGCTGTCCCTTGCCACACAACCAACTTCATCAGTCAATAGCTTTGTAGTTGCCGTAGCTAGATTGTTGGTGTTCTGAACCAAGTGTATACTGTTTCGGTTAAATACCAAAAGGTTGTCCTCCGCAAATGAGTGCAAGCCGACCGTAAAGTCGGCTAGTCCAGCATTGAAACGATACTTGGCATAGATCTGATCGTAGGTGTCCGAATCAAGTATGTCGGACGCAATGATTTCATCTAAAGTATTTCGCGATGTATACGTAAGTGTTGCAATCGCAGGATCAAACTGGAATGGCATTACCAGTCTACGCTGGTGATATACCGCAAACTCTGGTGCTGGCATATGAATAAAGCCCAGTCCCTGAGATACTTGCTGTTGAAATATGACCCCACTTATATTCGCTTGGTCCGCCAGTTGAACAAAAAAATCAATTTCAAATGCTACATCATCACGAGCGGAAACTATGTATTCAGTCCCAACTTCAAATGTAGAGGGGCTTCCGGTTGTCTCTACAATAAAAGTATCGCCAACAGCAAGACCGTTCATATCCGCAAGGGAAGCAAATTGTGCTGTTGCCTTTCCGTCAACTATATCAACGCGGCTAGGAGAAAGTTGCTTGGGTTGAGTTTTGTCTCCACTACCAACGTATTCAAAGTTGTTGCCGAAATCCCCATCCCACTCAAGTGCGGTTTGCCCTTTGCGAAAAATAAATACCTTGTTAAATGCTTGAAGCATTGATGATTCCGATCCCACCGAAGCTCCGGTTGGATATGTGAGATCCGTTGTCGCCCCGGTAGCTAGATTTTTCGCAACCACTTTTGCGTTTGATGCAATCAGAATATACTGGCTTGCGTCCTCGGATGGATCGCTGAATGCACAACTTGCGTAGACTTCCGTAACCAACGCCTCATCGAGAACCATATTGAATCCAACCAAAGAGGTTGCGTCAGTCGTATAGGTTGATGCTACACTCGATGAAAGCACATATACCAGACTGGTTGAAGTAGTACCAGCTGCGAGGGTGTGGGTTCCATTTGGATCTGTGAAATCAAACCCAATGCCTTCAACGAATACCTCATCGCCTTCCGCGAATGAATGACCGGCGGGAGTACCTAGTGTCAGCGTGACTTCATTTGTGCCAGCATCCAGAGATGCGGCAGTAATGATTGTTGGGAGTAGTGCGGTTACTCCATCGCCGATTTGTGCTTCGGTAGGAAGAACCAAGACACCAGATGTACTTACAGCAAAGGGTGCTTCAATGACGCGAATACCCTTGCGGACTTGAGCTTCGCCGTTTCTGCCAAGTCGCATATTTTGGGAGTCCGCTAGTAGTCCCTGCTGTAATTGATCGGGCCGTAGTCGATTGTTAAAACCAACAAAACCGACATCACCATCCTGGGTGATACGGTCGTCCAATCCTCCGTATGATCTGTATTCCATTAATATTTACCTCTTCGGGATTTGGGTGAACTCTTTGTGCGTCCTCCCTTTCCTGCCCAAAGTTCGGTGCAAGCTAAATGTTTTGCTGTTCCGGGTTTTGCGGTATCGCACTTATGCCTAGCTCGGAATGACTTCCGAGCGGCATCCGAGTAGTTATGTCCGTATCCTTTTGCGCCAGCGTGAACGAGCTTTCTCTTACCGCCTTCGCAGTAGAGCTTCATAATCTTTTTTCCTGTTCGGTTCGATTGGCGAACTTCACCGCATCGCATCGATGCCTTTGCGCTTTTCTTTGCCATTATAATTTAGCGGCTCGCTTTGCTTCGTTGTATGCACGATACGCAGCCCTATAAGCATTATAGTCAGGGTAGTCGGAGCGAACTGGCTTCGGGGGTAGGGACGCTTTAAGGGCTTCCTTTTGGCTTCTTGCTTCTGCCGTTCTTTCGTACTTACCAATACCCATACGGCTCCCAAGGATGGGCTTGTATGATTCTGTGTCAACCTCGGCGCGGGGCGAGGGCGTAGGTGCTTTCTGTAGGGACTTGAAATAATCCTGTGTAGCTTGAAGATTCGGCTTGAAATCAATTACCGATTTTGCGGGTTGCCGTGCCGCAGGCTTGCTCATTTCAGAAGCGATTTGTTTGTCCTGTCTGGCTTTACGCACCCTTTGCGAGCGAGCTTTCATTTCCTGCATAGCAGTAGCTCGTCCACGGCGAACATCACCGTAGGTGATCCCCTTCTTGGAATCAGAAACAGATGAGCGTTGAGTTACACCCTTGGCAACTCCATCATCTTTTCTTGCACTCAAATCAGCGGGGAACTTGCGCTCTCTCCAAGGAACAAAGTCAACCTTGGGCTGACTAACTGGTTCGCGAGTAGTCGATGCAGTTGTGGGTTTTGGAACAGTTCCTTCGCCGGGTTGATTTTTCGTTTTGCCACGAATGTATCCAGCAGCAAGAACAGTTCCTGTCCCAGCAACAGCTTGGCGACTAAAAGTCTCCTGCCGTTGTGTTTTAATTTCAGCAGCCTTCTTGTCAAAGGATTCCCGCTGCTTTTTGTTCATCATATACGGTTCCTTTGGCTTTGGCGGTGGCACAAAGGTTTCCTTGAGTTTTTTACCGATTGTGAATAAATTTAATCTGCGTCTGGACATAGTTATGTGTAGTTAAAGTTGTTCGTATTATACCACGAAAGTCTATTTTCTCTTTACGGACTTTACCCTGCGTGGTTTACCAGCGGGTTGTCCAAGGCGTTTTTTTTCTGCAATGCGGCTTCGCTTTTCCGATGAGGTCATCTCCCCAGCAGTCACAGGGGTTCTTGCGCTTACACGCTTCGATGGTCTGCAATATGGTGTTCCGCGCTTTTCTCCCTTTTGTCGTCCGCAAGGCTTCCCGGAGCGGACATCGATCCACTTTTCCTCGAACCACCTCTTGAGAGCCGCGCCCTTCTTTGTTTTGCGTACATCCATTATTTGACATTTTTCCGTTTGGACTTATTGCCCCAGTTAGCAGCCCCTACCTTACGGCACTTGGCTATTGCCCCACTCGCATATGCGGATGGGAAGACTTTATAACGAGCTTTTACTTTTCTATAACAAGCGTCCTTTGGCATTACTTCTTCTTCCTTCTACGTAATTTATTGAAATCAGCTTGTGTGATTTTATTGCGTGGCGGAGCCACAGTAGCCAATCTCTTTTGTTTTGGACTGTACTTGGAATATGGCATTACTTGCCGTATCCCTTCCGCCCCATCTTTCCTTCTCCGCAGGAACCTTTTCCTGCTTTACCTGCTGGTTTTCTTTGTCGCATATCTTTTTTGGTTGTTGGGTTTTTTGGCACAAGTGCCATCGCACTTGGGCATTTGTTTAGATTTACCGCAAGTACATAGCTCGTCTATATTGATGAGTTTACGTCCGTGCATTATTTAACTTGGCTTGAGCCAAAGTAGAAACCTACGATGGCTAGGGCTGTTTGTCTTACCTCTGGTAGTATAACATATCCAGTTACAGTATCCCACTTTGTCCCTTTGAATAGACCAAAGAAGGAACTGGTATTGCTCTGGATGGATACACCTAGATCGGTGAATGCGATAATGAACGGAGCGGCTATGACTGCAAACATTGTGCTAACCACAATAAACCTGCGAATCCAAGCCCCACCTGCACCACCGCGTTTATCAGCAGCATCAGCACTTGCATCTGCTGTTTCTTGTTTTTTGATGGTTTGTTCAAATAGTCTTGTTTGGTTTTGGGCTTGCTGTGCGATGAACTTGAATACAAATCCACTCACGCCACCACCGAGCATTGCTAATAATTCTGGGGTCATTCTGTTATACCTTCCTTTACTTGAAGTTTGCGAACAAGTTTGTTCAGTTCCGAGAGGTTGCCTTCAACGTATGTAAGGCGTAAATTCTGTTCTGCGTCATCAGGCAATGCTCCTAACTCTCCACGGGGCCACTTAATCCGGAACTCGGAGTTCATCTGGATTTCTACGTCCTTGACAAACTGAGCGTGTTCTAGGGCTGTAATTCTGGAAACAAGGTTGACGTAGCCGGTTACGGATACGGCGACAGCAAAAATCAACGCAATGAGATTGCGGATTGGGATTGTAATCTTTGTGCTGTCATTGAAATCAACCATTATTTCTTCTTGATAATATGGTGATACGCCAAAGCTAACGAGCCAAGCGCACCGCATAGGTATGCAATAATACTTGCCAAGAGACTAAAGTCCTCAAGATTCCAGGCTGTTAGTTCAGCGAGGAAAACAGTTCCCCAAATTTTAAGGTGACCCATTATTTGATCTTGCATTACGGTAAGGCTGGAAGTTCTACTGTCCAGCCATCGGCTACGAGCGTGTCGCGATCGGCAAGCCCAGTTGATGTAGGATACCCATTTGTTCCACTTAAATCAATAGTGGTAGGGTTCGTGAAAGTTCCTGCTTTAGCAGCGAACTTGTTTAAAATCTTATCAATACCCGCTGTGGATATTTGACAGTTACTCGCAAAAAACTTTTCAAGATTTACGCCAACGTCAAAATCCGAAGCTACGGATAATTGATTCTTCTTACCTCTTTGCCAAGCCGGTCCAGCACCAACGTGATAAAACGTAAGAGCGGTGCATCCAGATAAATCGGGGATAGTGCCGGTAAGCATTACTCGAACATTGGGTCGAGTTTCTGGCACTCCGTCATCTTGATTGTAACACAAGAATGATGAAATAGTTGTAGATGCACTAATGTCTGGAATGTCTCCACGAAATCCATTACCGTTCACTTGGTAACGAAGCATACTATTGCTGAAAGCTGGCAATGCCCCAGTAAAGCTATTGTCCTGGATGTATAGATTATTTGTAACAGTAACGCCGTCAGGGAAGTCGCCACTAACATTGTTTCCACGAAGATCAAGGTTGCTCAACGTGTTTGTCATTGAGTTGAGTATTGGGCGGGTAATACCGTAGTCCCTCAGTTCAATATTAGTTGAGTCAACAAGTGCTTCCCAAAAAACCTCAAAGTCACCCAAACCACCAGTTGATTGAATGTTTTTAAATCCGAACTTTAACGGTTTTTCAAGCTGAACAGTTAACGCATCGCCGGTCGTTATACCTATAAGAGTTCTTGAATTTGAAGCTCCAGTTCCGGTGAACTGTCCATCGGGCCAGTAAATCGTATTGGTTTGTACCCCGGTCTGGAATGATACCGTAGGGTTATCTGCTTGTGCTACAAAAGAAAACAAGCCGTAACGCAACGAATCCGGTGTAGGCAATGAGTCAATACTATCCGAACCCAGCGCATCGAATCCGTGCATTGGGGAGGCGAGTGACTCCTGGAGTAAACCGCCAACAACTGTTAGCTGTTCCGTGACCATTTAGTTAGTCAGTTCGGAGGCGAATATGACCGAAGTGCCAGCGGCAGCAATGAATCGTGCTTTGATAGCAGCTTCTTTGCTCAAGGTATATGCACGACCTGCATAAATCTTGTGACCATTGGTAGAGCTAGGAACGCTCCCATCAATCGTCATAAACGCATCATTGGTTTGCACATCGAAAGAGATTGCTTTTGTCCGAACCTCAAATGCTCCGAAGGTAGCTTCGGTAGTTGTGTCCGGGGTCAAGCGTTGCGATGTAGCACCATCGGTGGGCTTTAGGTATAGGTTGGATATGTATGAGTTCATAGTGTGGGTTAAATTATCGAGCTTGCTTATTTACGTAGGTTGAGAATCTTTGGTTCAATGAATTATTATTGGATCGTGTATCGATGCGTTCTAATTCAAGTGCCATATATGTTCCGGCTTTTTGCTCTTCGGCAAAAGCCTTATCGGTTTGCCCATCCATACGCAGGAAGTCCGCGTATACACTGTGAGCAAGATAATGGAAAAATTCTAAAGGAACCTCAACCGTGCTGTTCTCGTAATCGCTAGTAACGCTAAACGGAACAAACGGAGCCTTGTATGTAACGTAATACACTCCTTCCGTAGAGGAAACAACATTCATTACGTGCGCTCCATCAGCGGCTACGTAGAAGTTATATTCTAATGCGGATTCATTTAAGAACGGCTGGGTTCTGTGAATGCGAATGAAGTCACCGATCCGCTGTGTCGTGTTGGCAAATGGCGCAGGTAGCTTTCCGCCTCGGACAACCATTTGCGTACCAGACGCACTTGGGGATCCGGAGTATAAAAGAAAACTTTTTTCTTCTCCGCCCGTTGGAACATCAGGCAAGTCCAGTTTGTTTTCCGTAACATTGTTTGAGAACTGATAAGTCTCATCTGGACCAGAAAAAGTTCCTTCGCTCCAAGTAGCAAGCCAGGGAAAGTTTGTTCTGTTGGGAGCTCCTATACCTACGATTCCGCCGGGTATCTCGCTAGCACTTAATCTCCAGAATTGTCCACTTGGACCTTGCCAATTACTATATAGTAATCGTGTGATTTCGTATCGGGGATCGTCAACCTTTACCCAGCTACCATCTTCCTCTGTTCCAAATGGACCAGCATTATTAGTTGAAGCATAAAACTGATACTCACCGTTTATTGCTGTATCCGAAGTTACACCGCTAATAGTAAAACGAATGGAAGAAAGATCCTTTGTGTAGGCTGCTCCTAAATCTCTAGTCATCCCCTTCGTGTAGAATCCGTTGGCATTCTCGCTTCCTGCTCCCTTTACGATGACGGCATCTTGGGTATATGGAACAACTTGGTTTATAGTTCCGCTACGCGGTTCATTAGGAACAACGTATCGGGGCCATATAGGACTCTCGTTGTATATCTCCGAGAATCTACGATTAATAAAATTCGCAATATCATCCTGCTCCGAGGGTGCAAACGCACGAACCCCTGCTAGGGATTGAATCAATTTGAAGAGTTCGCCGTATGTTCTGGTTTGCATTAAATTTTGTTCGGGCTGAGATCGCTAAATTTCTTTTGGAAGTATTTTAAAAATTCTTTAGAATGAACTTCTGCGTGTCCGTATTTTTTGATCAAGCGGAAGTATTCTCTTGGAGGCATTGCTGCCACGCACTTACCCAGGATCGGGTGAGTCTTGCCAACATTGCTACTAGCGTCTTTACGCGCTATATCGTAGCGTTGACGTTCGGTTGATACTTCTTCCCGGAGACTTGCTTGAATCTCCGCAAAAAGAGCATCGTTGATTTCTTCATCAGAAATCTTTGGGTCTTGATTTACGATTTGCATATTAAAAAGGTGGGGGGGCGTTTGCCCCCCGCACCAGAATAATTAAGTAACGTCTTGGATCAAGCCGTGAGCCTGTGGGTGGTAAACACCGAGGGTCAAGGCGCAATCAACGAAACCGCGCTCACCGCCACCATTGTTAGGCTGGCGAGTGGAACCCATAGGAATGAGTTCGTGGACACCGTAGTATTCGGGGTTTACGAGGTAACCGCTGGAGTTAGCAGTTGTACCACCGAAGTTAGGCATACAGTCGGGGTTAGCGTTAACGATAGATACAACACCGTGGTCGCTTTGGTAAAGCTCAACAGAGAGCTTGATAGCAGCAACATTGCCGTCATAGTTGACGTTGCGGATGCTGGTTTCAGTCGAAACCGTGGAGAGGCGAGCGAAGTCGCTAACTACACGGCGAAGACCTACGTCTGCTACAAGAACAAGTCCGTTGGATACACCGTTCACTTCAAAGATGCTTGAAATGATGTCGTTGAAGGTAGTCTCGCTGAAAGGAGTCGTGCCAGCTTCGGTAGCGGTGTAGATGCTAGAAGCAGGAGTTTTGAATCCAACAGGAACAGTCGTGTCGGCAGCTGCGCTGTCGATGAAACCACCAAGACCGGTCATCTTATAAGGAAGAACATCGGTAGCTTGTTGTTTAACATTGGTGGAGCAAAGAGTTGCTTCAATGTCACGTTTGAGTTCGCGGATTGCTTTAGCTTCTGCTTGAGCAATTTTAGCGGGACCGACAGAGTCAACAGCTTCTTGAAGGTCAGAAACCTTGTAGTCGCGGCGGAACTTCTGTGTGAAGTTACCCATACGAGCGCGTCCAGCGAACTGGTCGGTGTGAATAACAACGTCTTCACCTTCTACGATACCGGCGGTATCAGGAGCAGAAAGAACGTCAACAGTCCATTCGGTGTTAGTAGCGACTGCACGTTGTTTTTGTGCAGAGGAAAGAACCGGAGTTTCTTCGGGAGCCAAGATGGTCAATACATCTGTAAGGTCTTCGCGATTGGAAACAGCCGATCCCGGATTGGTTACATCATAGGTATTTGAAAATGCCATAATATTTTATAGGGGATTATCGGGTTAATAATTGTTTTGTACGAAGTTTGATGAAATCAGCATTGTTACCACTTTCTTTCCATTGCTGGGCAAGATCGCGGATGGCTTTCTGCTCTCGTGAAGGTTTCTTTTCTGGCTTCGCCGCGGATGAATCAACAGCTTTGGGCGGATTCAGTTTCGGAGAAACTGGAGCCTTGTCCTGCGGAACGGGCTTGCGTCCGTATAAGCTGTTGGCTGCGTGAGCCATTAAATAAGGCATTTGTGCGGAAACATCGGGTGGAAGATCCTTTAGCATCTTCTCAACTCGTTTATCGCGCATAATTGCATTATACTGTTGTCTTGTGTCATTGTCCTCGCCGGATAGCCAGGGTAGCTCATTAACAGCTTTTGCTGCGAATGTTTCTTGTAGCTTTGTTCCCTGTTCCTTGGCTTGAATGCTTTGTAGTTGTGCAGGAAGAAACTTATCTCTGGATTTGCGGGAGTTTAATAGAGTCTTCCGCACATCAGCCTTAGTCATCTCTCTTCCATCAACAGTCACGACTACATCATCGGGAGCGTATCCATCTGCATTAAACAACGTATCCTCTGCCCACTCGATTACGGAATTTATTTCCTCGGCTTTTTCCTGTATGGCTTCTGCTGTATCCAGAGAAGCGAAGGGGTTATTTGCTACTTTTTCGGGTGCTTTGAGAGTGCTTGGTGCTTCCTGCAACTTAGCCTCTAGTAAAGCGAGACGCTCTTCTGCGGCTTTCCGTTTTGCGGTAAGCTCGCCAAATCGCGCTACTGCTCGACTGCCAAGTTTTTCGGATAGTTCTCGAAGATCTGCATCGGACATATCATCAAGATCAAACTGTGAAAGAACATCTTCTGAGGATGCTTCGGGTTCTGCTTCTTCGGCTTCCGCCTCAGTTGCTTCCTCTTCCGCTACCTCTTCGGTTGCTTCTGCCGTGGGAGCAATTTCTTCGCTTGCTTCTTCCTCTACCGTTTTAGCAACTTCTTGCTGTTCTGGTTCGGGTTGAGCTTGCTTTTGAGCTTGCCCCAAGCGTCTGGCTATAAAGTCAGCCGCTGTCATATTAGTCTGTTCCGCTGGTGTTTCGGTTACGGATTCAGCGATCTCCGTTGCTATTTCATCTGACATAATTTTTTGTTTCCACTCCTTTACGCCGAGCGATGGCGATGAAAGTATCTTAACATATTAGGCAACCCTAATGGATTGATTGGCTATGAACCTGCCTAATTGTTTTCCAGTTACACATCTGAAGTATTTGGTCATATGTCAGTATTCGACCGGATACTTGCTGTAGTGTTTCTGAGTTTGCTTGGTGAAGTTCCTCGATGGCTTCTTCACGGAGTTGCTCAATCACTTGAAGGAATCGAGCAAATGATTCGTGGTTTGCTAGGGCTTTTAGATCTGTCTCTAACGTCATATTATTTCTTGTATGGTTTAGCTGTTCCAGTTGCGGTATTGAATATGTGATTACCGTAAAGGAAGTTTCCTATATTTTGAGAGGGATCATCTTTTGCAGTCCTTGTTCGGAATCCAGTAATATACATTGCCTCTTCGGGCCATTGTTCTTGCTGGGCGAGTTGTGCATATTTTTCGGCATTAAGTGCAATGCCCAAAGCGTTTCTAGCATTTATGCGATCTTGATCAGTCAACGGATTCTGCTTGTCGTATCTAGGAGTACCATCGCGGTTCATCACTTGATATTGATCTTTCGCGGTTAGAATCGACATTATGTCCGTCTTGCCGTCAGTAAGATATGCGTTCTTGTAAACTGGAACACCTTCCCAGTCCTGTTTATCACGAAGATATTTCTGGCGGTTGATAATGCTTTTTGCAACTAGAGCCATTCCGGGGACACCTTCTCCGCGAGCCTCAAGTGCAATGGCATCCACAAGAGTGCCTACAATCTTATCCCGCCGCGCCTGTTCCGCTCGCTGTGCGCCGTATTCCTTTGTGCCTACATTGGTGGCAGCAGGTTTAGGTTGAGCTTTGGGCTTGGGGGCTGGACCGCCTACCCGAATAACTGGAACAAATTCTTGTTTATCCGCCATAAGAGGATCCCGATAACTGTTGAGTTTGGACGTTGCCAACCGCTGCGGCGGTTGTTCCATACTGTCCATACTGTGTAGCATTGATTTGCTGTTGTTGAGCAAACTGATACTGACCAGCATACTTTTGGAGACGAGCAGCAAACGCTTCGTCTTCAACCAGTCGTTTTGCAATATCGGGTTGTCGCGCATACTGATCAATGATTTGCAACGCAAGCTGACCGCCATTCGGTCTAGCTGGCATTTCCATACCGGAATATATTTTTGCAAGATCATCGGTAACAAATTTAGTGATTTGTTCAGCAGCGACTTGTGCGGGTTGTAGAATGTTGTCAGCTAGAACTGGATCAATCGATGATGCAGCAATATCAAGTAGTGCATCAATGTTGATTCGACCGTTGCGATCCATTTGCGTCAAAGAAACAATCTGTTGGAGTTTGTTTTCTTGGGACTGCGGATCCGCGTTGAGAACATCGTAGCTAATCATAATGTCGTAGTTCTCGTTGGGATCACCCTTTGTGAACGTCATTGGATTAGCGTTGCCTGTTACTCGGAAAAATATTTCGTCCGGTCCAAAACGCTGGAAGCATTTAAATGCCATAGACATTACTTCAGCAGCGTGAGAAAGGAACTTGTCAACCAGGAACTGTTTGCGAATACCGCTGATTGATGAAGTTTCATCAAGTCCCACAAGTCTGTCGGCTTGTTGTTCTAAAGTCTTTTCGATTTCAATCGATCCAGTTGGCGGAGGCGGAGTAGGAGCAAAGTCCAGATCTCCCTTACGGCGATACGGAATCATACGTCCCGGACCCCAATCAGTTGGAGCCTGTCCTACTGGGTGCAGTATCGGAGGTAGAGTTGCAATGCTGTTGCGATCAACGCGGGAGTCGCGTTCAACCTTGACTTGATTCTGAATTCCACGAAGAACATCGGGGATAGTCATTGCATCATATAGACGCTTGCTGTCCTCGGACAGCTTGGTGACTACAACTGGGTAGTCCTCGTATCCATTTAGTAATTCAAACTTTGCGTAGCCGGGAGCTTCTTGGTTTCCGCTGAACTGGCGATGGAATACCGTGCAGTAGATTCCTTCTGCATTGTCCTCTGAATCAACCAATCGTTGATAACCGTAAACAAGCTCAATCAGTTCGTCAGCTTCGTAAGCGTTATCGGTTAGGCTTGTGGATCGGCGACCTTCTTGCTCGCGCTCGATGCTATCAATGTTTACTCCACGATAATGTTTGATAACGTAGTCAACAAAGTCCGCATCCCATCCATCGGTGGCAATTTTGTTTTCTAGTTCCTGTGGTGTGAAGTAAGTGCGCCAGAAGCAATACGGAGCGCGTTGCGGATCCGTGACATATGATGGGAAAAAGAAATCACCATCGGGTGCAAGTGTCTTTACTTCGGGTGCGTCAATTTGTCGGCGCACAACAGGTAGTTTAGCTTTTCCTTTTTTGCGTAATTCTTTAAGTGCGGATTTAGCTCTACGAGTTGTGACACCATTAAATGTACTTTGCATCAACTTAACCAGTTGCTCATCTTCGTCACCGGACTGAATAAGTGTAGCAATCTCTGGAGCGATTTGGCTAATTTGTTGAAGATCGAGTTCCTGTAGAAATGTGCGATCCTCTCGATGCCATCCTACATAGCTGATAAGTATACCTCGCTCAAGCAGGTAGTTTGCGCCGAGTTCCATCTCCCGCGCAAAGCGTGGGATATATCCAGAGCTAACCATCCACTTGAGAAAACTGGATACTAGCTTTGCTCTACCAATATCGCTAACTTCTGTTGGAAACGCACGAACATTCGCACGATTCAGCGATGCTACAAATAAAGATACTAGACGAGTAATGCGCTCATCAATAACGTGGCTCTCCATATCGGAAGCTCCCTCCCAGGGAAAAGCATCCGCGCCGTGCTTACGGTGGTCACGGCTCTTGCCGGGCCACCAATTACGGCGATCATCATAACTTTGTCGGCATAAATCAAAATATGCCTCAAGTTCGTTTACTGTTTCATCATAGGCATACCGAAGTGTTTCAACACTTGGTTCCTTCTCGACATATGTTAATGCCTTGGAAATTGTTTCGTTTTCCATAAATTCTACTAATATATCATACTTGACAATGTTTTATCGGCGAAGCGGTGGCTTTATCCATTGATACTTTGGGTCATCACCAACATTATCGGACTCAAAGTAAATAACCTTTGATGTAAGTTTACCAGATAGGGCAAGCGGAATCTTGACCTTGAACATCTTGTAGGAGTCCTGTGTTTTCGCGAAAACATATTGCGGGTTTGGGGCTTGGCGGATTACTACACCTCGATAAACAGTTACCATCGGTATTAAGTTTTCCACTATCACTTGCCCTTTTTCCGAGATCCAAAGGTTCTTACCCTTACCGGTCACCATTTCCTCTTCGAGATTGTTTAAAATGATATCGTGTATATATTCAAACGTCACGCCGTATTCCTTGGCTAACGCAGTTAGTCTTTTCTTTGCCATACTAGTATCCTCCCTTGTTGGTTAATGTTGTTTGCATTGAGCCTTGTTTAAAGAAATCTGGACCTTCTCCGCCGTTGGACATCCGCAGGTATCGGATAACGTCAAAGAAGTCCTTGAGTGCTTCGTCTGATTTTCCGTTTGAGTTGTAGTTGATCAAGCTGTCAATCAAGTTACCGCAGTCACTATGTATGTAGCACATTGGGCGGTTGGCTTCATCGATGCCCACATTGGGATTGTAGCTGAACCAATCATCAAGGGCAGCTATGCCCTGTTCTTCCATTACACCACTTGATGGAATGAAACTCACTCCGTAGTCATAGAAAGCTGTAAATAGATCATCGTTGTTTTCATTCTCACGAGCAAAGAACCTGGAGTCACCTATCCTCTCGCTAACCTCAATACTAAGCTCTTCTTCAATCTCCTGGAACAGTTCGCAGTATCCTTCGACATTGAGTCCTATCTTCTTTGATGCTGGACCGTACTTCCACTTGGGATCTCCAAACAAAGCCCACTCTCCGTAGCTGTTTCGATCGGGCCATTCGCGGCGTATGTAGACTTCCCCTGCTTTGTTTACTCCAGCCCATATCATCGTGTAGTTCCTAGCACCAGCGGGGTCAACCACTTGGTAGCAAGTAAACTTGCTTTTGTCGGATATGTCAGGGAACGTCATATCGTATTTATTTGGTTCCTCGGAAAGAACATTTACCTCGGTATTGAAATACGGAAGCAATGAGTTCGCGGATTTTACCGGTAGTCCATATGCACGAACCTTAATCTCATCATCGGGTCTACCGTTGAGATCCTTTGCAATACGCTCGTAGCCACCGAATGGGTTTTCGTCCGAGTGCAGGTAGACTATCCCGGCATCCCTCGATGGGCTGTATTGGGCAACTGGGACTGGATTGTTTCGCAGGAGTTCAGCCGGTCTAGTTGCCAGCGTTTCTGCATTCTTTAGATAGTCAGCAATGAATGGCGTATACCCATCAATCGGCGTAAAGCCGATTACCATCTTACTGTTTCTGGTAGCTAGACGAAAGCGCAGGGTATTGACCAGCGCGGCATCCCCAAGATACTCGTCCAGCCAAGCACCAATATTAAGTCCTTTGGGGGCTTTGAATCCAAACTCAAAGCCTTCAAGAATAGTTTGATTGTTACTGAACTGGGTATATGTCTTAAAATCGACACGAGTTCGAGTGTCAGGAAATATAAACGAAGAGCCAGTAAAACCATTTTGCATTGAGAAGTTGATGTAGCCCTCGATGCTTTTTGTCTTCTTACGGAACTCCTTGGGCATCATCTCCCACATCGCGGCTTGTTGCACCTTTACAGATGTATCCGCATTCTGTGAAAAGCAAACAATATGCCCATCATTGTTCTCCATTACCGCTTGCATTACCATTTTGGCGCAACCAGTTGTCTTACCCGAACGATTGCCCCCCAGGGCAAGACATTCGTTTAGACTCTCTAGGGAGTTCTTTATTCTATCCCATCCGGGCAAATCAAACCCGTGGCGGACTGGATCATCTATTGATGCCTTGATTCGTCCCTCGTGCGCCGTGTAAAGATCCTTGAGCAGTTGTGGATCCTTTTCACCAAGTAGCACTATCTCCTCATCAGTCGGAGATGGTAGCAATGGGTGAT
>Ga0114919_10000482_pt1 | contig 30977 bp, 21 predicted proteins | sample BlataG_FD_88682 | JGI IMG/M metagenome (GOLD analysis project Ga0114919, IMG submission 88682) | Deep subsurface microbial communities from Black Sea to uncover new lineages of life (NeLLi) - Black_00105 metaG | ecosystem: Environmental > Aquatic > Marine > Oceanic > Sediment | place: Atlantic... | reverse complement strand
TTTTTTTTAAATAAAGAAAAAAAAACGAAGGAAAAGGGGTTTTTGGGAAAACGGGAGAAAAAAAAGGTGGGGGGGGGGGGGAACGGAAGAGAAAAGATAAGAATATGGGGAGAACAAAAACAAAATGATGTGGGAACTGCCACTTGCATGTAACGTATACTGTGTACATCAATCATGAGAAAGAACCAACCCTACTACTAAGCTAGCTGTGGCTGGTTTCTCTTGCTTTTTTAGACGTGTACTGCAACATGTAGAAAAAGCGCAGGCCACGACCTGTAACTGGGCCAACTCTCTTTCCCTCTCTCTCTCTCTCTCTGTGCGCGCATCCAAGAATTGTATAATTTCATATGCTAATTAGCTACTAATGTTATTTCAACTTTTGTCCAGCCTGGAGAGGACAATTTATCTATATGTGTGCTCAAATCTCAGTGAAAACGGTGTCTCTCTACTAATAACTACCAAATATGTATCTATGCCTGTATGGGCACACCTTGCTCTTCATTATTGCTTATTTCCAAAATTTATGCATCTGCACTGCCTTTGGCAGTAAACAGAGGGGGAGCAGCAGGCATTCCAGCCATCACACCCGGTGCAGCCATCTTTTGCAACATTGAAGCGTATGGGTTGGCTGCAGCCATATTTTCCAAGAGCCTTTGATAAGCCTCTGGGTTCATTTGCTGCAGCTGAACATGCTGAGCTTGCTGTTGCTGCTGCTGAGCTTGAGCCAAAGCTGCTGCTGTAGCTGGGTTGTTCATTGCCTGGACCATCAACGCAAAGTGAGGGTGAGCCAGAGCCATTTGCAGCATTGGTGTACCCATGTAGGCAGCTTGGGCTGGCATACCACCTTCTTGTCCTACAGCTGTTGTAGCTTGTGGTTGAGACATGCGAGCCATCCATTGGTACATCTGCGCCATGTTTTGAGCTGCATGAGCAGCATCCATCTTGGGAGCGGCAGCAGCAGCGGCAGCAGCAACCTGATGATGATGATGGTATTGTTGTTGTTGTTGTTGTTGCTGCTGGTGATGATGTTGCCAAGGATTGTTCGTCAGGCCACCCACGCCAGTGTTGATCAACTGAGCCGCTGGAGGCACAATCTCATATTGATGTTCTTCATCATCATTGTCCTCTTCAACATCATATCGCTGCCTTTTTCCTACTCCCTTGTTGGGCACAACAGCCTGCATGGCTCCACCTCCTGGGGGATAGTAATCATCGTCATCTCTTGGAACTTCAGCGTCACTCAGCTCTTCGTCTTCTGCGAGGCCGCCCAAAGCGAGGAGAGCTTCGGCAATCTGCTCATTTTCAGCCTCAAGAAGGCCTCCTCCTCCTCCTGCTCCTCTGGCGCCGCGAGACGTTCTGGTCGTGCGGACTTGGGAGGTGAGACGGGAGACGCGACGGCGTCTCTGTCCTGCAGCTTGAGCTGGCTTCTTGGTAGTGCCCTTGCCCGGATCGAGGCCAATGGCTTCAAATAGTTTTCTGCGGAGCCAGTTATTGTTGTTGGAGAAAGTGCGAGCATTGTAGACAGTCCTGAACTTGGCTTGGAGCTCTCTTTGGGACATCTTTTTGATCATGCGAGCGGCCTCACTGATTGATTCTGCACCAAAGTGGCTCAAGACTGAATTCCCTCTCAATTCATTGGGCAAGGAGTGCCTGAGCAGGTGATGGGTTCTGTCATCATCAAGGAGAGGGTTTTTGATTGGAATGTCCTCGATGGAAGCCAGCATCATTGGGTCGTCAGAGGCAGCGGGAGCTCTGCTCTCCTCTGGCAAGGATGGGGTCCTTCCTTCGTTGATGTCGCCAAAACCGAGTTCTTGAGCTGCGCCTTTGATTTCTGGAGCATCTCCGTTGGCTACAGGAGCAGCCTGGGCAGCAATGTGAGCAATAACACTGTCAGAGAATGGTGATTCCATGTTGTCTTAAATGGTGGCTGCTAAGGTTTGAGGGGAGTGGGGGTGTCATGGGGTTAGTAAAGGAGTTCCTGGTGGGAGAATGGGGTAGGGTGGGGACTTCCGAGTGCCTTATCAAGGGTCTAGAAGCAGAGGATAGCCCTCTAGGAATTTTGACTGTTGATCGGCCCATTGAGCTGGCAAGCAAGCTCAACCCAACGAGAAATATCTAGCAAACGGTTTATCTATTGGTAGAACACATCAACGAGTCATCAACTATCTCCAGGGTGACGAAACAAAAGGGTGCATGATTGAAATGCCAACCAAAAGCAACCCTATGTCCTAAGAATAGGTGGCTTGACCCTCTGTCTAATACAATCACTTACATTTTCTAGATCGTCAGTGAATGAACGCTCTTCAGGAGGCAACCAACTTAATGTCTCAATAAAGTAAATTATCGTTTTGGCTGGGTTTCTTTAATGACCTGTTCGTAACTATAGCTGATAAAGGTCTGAAGGAATGTAAAGACCATCAACGAAATAACATATCAAAGAGGATGTGTTTGGGAAAGTTTTCAGTTCAAATATAAAAATTCATCCCTCCCCCATTTGTCCCCGAGTCGCCGACAACCTTTGCCAGCCACTCTTTGTGTGGCAACACTTGGTCACAATTCAAAAGGAAGAGGAGAGTTAGTTAATACAGTTTAGCTTGCATTTGAGCACATTCTGCATTGAAAAACAACAAATCTATGTATTTAGTGATCACTTCAAAGCTTTTCTTACCCCAGTTAACACATCAACAGAGTTTGAAAGCCAGGCGAGCCCCTTCAGAGGCCTCAGCTGAAAGAAGATGATGGTGGGTGGGACGTGGGAGAGGACTGTGACCAGAGTCGCCTTCTCCATACCTGTGGGAGCTACTTGTGCCCTTATTTCTGGATACATGCACAAGAATGTCATTAATATGTATGGTAATTTGTCGTCAAGGCCATCTTTTTCGCCCTCCAGAAAGTGTGTCATGCCCCAACCTCCAGCTTTAAAGTCCATAAAACGAATCATCCTAGGGACAAGCAGTTCCTTCAGACGCCAGCTTATGCAAGAACTCGCAACAGAGCACGAATTCGTCTTTGACACGGCTTCTGCTGACATTGATGAGAAGGCCATTGGCGACAGAGAGGGCTCCCCTCCTGAGGCCCTCGTCCTACTCCTCTCCCACGCCAAGGCAGCTGCCATCATAGATAAACTCACCTCCACCCAACAATTATTAGAAGGCCTCCTCGTTACCTGTGACCAAGTAGTCGTCCACAATGGTAAAATTTTAGAAAAACCCCAAGATGAGGCAGAAGCCCGTCGTTTCATTGCCGGGTACGCCACCGCCCCTGCCTCCACCATCTCTGCGATTGTGTGCATAGACCTGGCAACCGGAAAAACGTGCCAAGGTGTAGATGTAGCAACTATTCACTTTAGTCCTATTCCTCAAGACAGCATAGACACACTGATAAAAGAAGGTGAGGTATATTGGTGTGCGGGTGGGTTGATGGTAGAGCATCCTCTGGTGGAACCACACGTCACTAGATTAGATGGCGCGTTGGATAGTGTGATGGGACTGCCTAAAGAATTAACTTTGAAATTGTTGAATCAAGCTGCTAATGGTTTGTAATCATGACGTTTTATTGTATTAAATGTGTAAAAAATGCCCTAACAAAGTCAATTCCTACAGAGAGAGTTATACTACAGCGTGTTCTCTGGTGGTGGTGGTGGTGGTGGTGGCTGGTGGTCATAACTAGTACCTCCACCAGGTGCAGTTGGAGGTTTGATTTTCAAGACCAATCTAGGCTTAGGCTCTTCTCCTTGCACTGCAAGAACAGGAACAGTAATAACAGAAGCAGGTCGTTGCTGTTGATGATCAGGAGGAGCCATATGAGGCTGCCCCTCTCGTCCATCACCACCATCAGTATCGATCATCATCTTAGCCTCCTCGGCATAATACCTTGCCTGAGCCTCTGCAGCTCTCTTCCTTACCTCAACCACAGTTATACCTGTCCTTATTGTATACCCATCTTGTAACAACAAAGCTTTTATACCGCCGTCAGGGTATCTCAACTCTTCATCGCTGAACTCAGCCAGATCTGCCATTTCAAATGATTCTGCTTCTGTGCCCTTGTTGTACGTCAGCCTGTGTTCCCCCGTATCTGGGTTGAATTCGCCAACCCCAGCAGGCCACCAGCCGCCTTCCTCTGGCCAGTAGCGCTCAACAGTCTTGCCAACGGCAGCATTGCCTAGTTGTTTGAGTGCGTCACCTGTGGTGAGAGGCCGCCATCTTTGGACTTGACCGGCTGATACTTCCGCGATGACCAGCATGTCGTCTTCCATCTCGTCAAAAACCGATAAATCTGCATCAAGCAGCAGTGTATTGTCGTTATAGACTTCTTCATCATACACAGTTCCATCGGGAACTCCTCCACTTCCACCGGGTCCACTCATGGGAGGAGATCTGAGGTGATTGAGAGGAGAAGCCAGAGCAGCAGCAGCTGCCGCCACTCCAGCAGCAGCAGCTTCTCTCCGGGGTCTAGGCTGGAAACTACCACCACCAGCCTGAGCAGCATACAATGCAGAAGTCTGCAGCGTCTTTCTTCCAGCCAGAGACTCTCCACTGGCTGAATAGGCACCTGGAATCGTAAACCTTGTAACAGCTGCATCTGTCATGTGATTGCTCGACGGGGCACATCCAGCCTCGACATCTTCCATGAACTTTCCACACGCGGCATAATTCTCAAAATCCAAAAGACATTTCTCATAATTCAACCTCATATTGAAAGACGCAGATGTCTGCCCTTTCAGATCAATATCCAAGCACCTACAGATATCTTTCCACAATTTATTCCCTGTAACTTGTTCGTATCCACCTCTATCAATAACAGACCACCACACCTTGTGGATGTCTAATTCTTGATGAGCAAATGTTGGAATCTTAAATTTGCCCTTCAGCCCTCTGTAGAAATTGGCAATAAGCATGGCAAACTCGTCTTTGGAGAGAGGACGGAGCAGAGCCAGGACGTCTTCTGTAATTTCTTGTCCTGGGTGGAGGGGACCTGTCGGAACGGAAGTTGGGAGGGCAGTGACGTCGGCACCTGCTGCACCATCTCCTCCTGCAGCACCATCTCTTTCTCCTCTTGGTATGATGCCACCTTCAGCAGCTTGTTGCAACTGAGCATTCGCTGCCTTTTCAGCTGCATTCAACGAGGCAATCGATGGGAGTGGGTTTAGAAGAGGGAGTGCCTTGTCGTACACAGCAGAGTTGTACTGCTCTTCCTCCTTCATATCCAGCCCCTTTTCATAAAACCTCAGCAACTGCATTGATCTTTCTTCTTGCATAGCTAGTGCTTCCAGTGCTTCTGCTTCTGCTGCTGCATCTGCCAGCTCTTGAGGATCCATGTACAAGGATTTGGCACGAGAACGCTGAGCACATTGTGCTGCTTGCTGCTGACGCCGTGCATCGTCTGCTCTGCGTCTTTCTTCCTCAGGGTCAATTTCAATCTCCCAAGGACTCACTCTCTCTACTGTGGCCTCTCCAACATGCTTCCCACCAGCATCCCACATGACCAACACCGTCTCCCAAGGATCATACGTTATCTTGTCTTGCAGACTCGCCTCAGGCCCTGGCTGCAGAACCACCACATCATCAATGCCTCCCTTATACCACACACCACCAGTTTTAACCTTTTTGTGTGTTTTGGAGGAGATTTTTCCGCCGAAAAACATCCTAAACCGATCCCCAGGTTGCCACAAGATCCGCATACGCTCCCTGTACACTTCGGTTCTCACCATATAGTCTGGCATGGAATTGTCAATAGCCATAGGAATGCAAATATCAGCAGATGGGAGCTGGAAACTGGGGCCATGCTTGGCGGGACGGAGAAAGAACCAGCCTACTGGCCATCTCAGAGCATTGAGGTTATCTTCAGTGTCTTGAAGCTCTGATTCGTCGCATAAATGGCGTCGGTATGCAACGCTCCTTACTTCATATCTCTGAACTGGATCGAGGGCTTCAATACGAGCACGGAGAGCTTCCCATTGGGCTTTCAGGGCAGGAATTGCTTCTTCTTTAACTTTGGGAGTGTAGAGGAAAAGAGGCAGTTGCTTTGGTGGTGGTTCGACTGGCACTGAAGATCCAGGAGGAGCACCATCACCATCATCATCGTCATCGTCTGCATCCAACATTCCCTCATCTTCATCTTTATCTTGTTGATCTCCTGGAGACGGCTGCTGCTCTTCTGGTTGCTGGTGCTGGTGCTGGTAAAGTAAAGGAGGATCCATCGGAATCAAGCCCAACAGCTGCATGTACCTATCAATATGTCTCAGCAAACCAGTCTTCAAAACAACGACGCTATCTGCAGGAGCAGGGAATGTCAGTGGACAAGCAGCTTCAATGGCATACTTGACAAATGCCTGCCTTGGTATCAGATCAGGAGCAGCCAGAATGTGATGTTGAAGAGCTGCAGCCATGATTGGTGCATCTTTGACATCACTCATCTGCCACACTGCACTCTTCCATGAAGCTTGCCAGATGTCCCTCCATTCATCACTCAGACGACCAGAGCAATCCAGCAGCCTCTCTGTCTCAAGCAATGCAGCAGCGGCTTCTCTTGAATTAGACGTCTTGTTCATAGTGGCCCATACTTTTAGATGCTCTGTGATACCGGCATCTCCTCTAAACCAAAAGGGGATAGCACCCAGCATTGCATCAATGGCCAGTAATGTTCTCTTCTCAGCAGGCAGGTACAAGCCAATCTTCTCTCGGGGAGTGTTCCACTCTCCTCTCAATAATGGAACGCCTCCGATACTCTTGTAACCATCAGCACGTAGACTTTCGAGATCTTCTCCTACCAACAATCCATCAGGGTTTGATGCCACAGCCGTCGGGTCGGCAGGCAAGGGCGCAGATTTCAACGCCCTTAATAATTGTACTTCACATCTGATTGGCACATGTGGCTTACTTTTAGTAGCAGTACCTTCTATATTAGCAGTAGCAGCATTACTGCTTTCCAGCCAGCTTATCAATCTACCTACATCTTCTCCTTCATACCACCCCCAATCTTTACCTTGGTCAAGTTCTACAAATATTCTAAATGCACCAGCACGTTGACCAAAGGCCCAGTACCGTCTACCTCTGTAGTCTCTTCCCACTGCCCTTCTCAAGGACAATCTCCAGCTGGAACACCATGCTGCCCAGTCTTCAAGAGTCTTGGTGGCTGCGATAGGCGGCGTCCCTCCTTCTCCTCCATCTTCTGCTGTTGTTGTTGCAGACGGACCTCCATGGCCTCCTTCTTCTTCTTCTTCTTGTGGAGGGGGAGGGGGCGATGGAGGAGGAGGAGGAAGACGGTGGGCAGCTGCTGCACCAAACCCAAAGAAATGGGAAGGAGCAGGAGGCTCCCCCTCTGAATCCTCATCAGGTACATCCAGGATTAATGGATACTCTGCAGACATAGCCTCTTGCCTTGCTGATATTTCATTAATGGTCTGTTCACTTTCTAGAGCAAGTTGACACAGAGCATTCAGTAGCAGCAATCTCTCATCGGGAGATAAATCAATATAGTCACCATATGCCATCTTAAATGCAGTGTTTTTGGCTTCGATTGAGACTGTTTTAGATTGAAGGAGGAAATTGCAGATACGTTCAGGCCAGGGAAGAACGTGCTCGCTGTCGTCTGTTTTCAGAGTGGCATTCTCTGGCTGTTGACCACGCCCACTGCTGCCAAGCAGTCGTCCTCCACCTCCAGGTGCTCCGTTCACAGCTGCCCTGAATAACGCACAAAATAAGTCTCTAACTAGTACACCACTGGGGCTGTATTCTCTGTCAATTACTGATTGTTTAGCTACTTTGTCATAGTCTACATTGTACCTCTCTTTCAGTAATTTGGCGTGTTTTGCTCTGGCAGTCTCTTGAGCTGCTCTTTGAGCTGCTTCAAGCGGGTTTTTGGAAGTAGTGGCTGATGTCTTTTTGTTGCTGGTGTAAAATGTTAGAGGGGCAGAGGGGGAGTTGCCTATAATCTCAGCTACTGTTGGGGTGGCAGATACTTTGGGTGCTGCTGCTGATGGTGGTGGTGCATTAACTCCATTTTGCTGATGCTCTTCTGCTGCTACAGTTTCTTCTTGCTTCATTGGCGTTGCATCCACCATCGGTTCATCTCCATTGGGCTCAACAGCAGCAGCAGCAGCAGCAGCAGCATCTTGCCCCTCTTCTTCCTTCACTTGTGCTGCTTCACCTTCACCCTCACCCTCACTGCTACCACCACTAAAAGAAAGGTGTCCCTCTCCTCCCAATCGAATAACGCCAGGACCAGGGCATATCACCGCCTCTAGAGCAGGTAGAGGAATAGGGGCCAACTGTAGATAATCGCCAAAAGTTTGCGTAAATTCCCACAACACAAGTAGATCAGGCACACAATGCATTGGAACCTTCCACTGCCTACTGGGCTCAGGTGGCAGCTGTGTCCTTGCTGCATCTGCTGCGGCTTCCTTGGCTTGCATGGTCTGCTCTTGAGCTTTTGCCCTGGCTTCTTCCTCGTCGCGACGCTTCCAAAACTTGATCTGTTGCCATGCACGGCGTCTGACGTTGCTGCGGTTGCGTTGAGCATCTTCGTCGTCTTCTTCTCCTTCTGAGATGTCGAAATCATCAGGCATGTCTTCGTCGCTGACATTGGCAAATGGGTCCTCTGGTTCCATTGCATAGTGCAGTGGGTGCATGGCATATCCACCGCCACCACGACCTCCATACCCACCTCCAAGCTTGGCAGCAGACCGTGATCTCTTCATTCCTCCACTACCAATTAAATCATCCATACTACTACCTCTCCCTCTCCCTCTCCCTCTCCCCCTACCTCTTCCTCTTCCACGACGTGCCACCGCCTTCTTACGCCTGCCCAGCCTTCCTTCCAGCTGGCCCAGTGCAAAATCTAGTGCCTCCCTTGAAGGCCTGGGTCGTATCCTACTAGCGACTCTGCCTACAATTGTAGCCGGATCTTCTTCTGGTTGTAATGATGCTGCTGCCAATGCAGATGCTGCTTGGCCTTCATGCAGTGACTTTTGAGCCAGGTTGACCGACGCCATTGTGGCGGTATGGACTCCCCGGTATTTGGCAGCGGGGTCTACAAGGCGGTACCATGCACATGGGGTAACCGCCCATACTTGGGCTTCTGAACCCTCTGGTCCGTATTCCACTACCCAATCTACGAGGGGGAGGAAGGTGATAGTGTGGCGAGGGGCACCCAGTGCAACGGGGCCGTTGGATGGGGGGACGAGGTCGCCAGCAAGGATGAGCTGTTTTCGAGCAGCGTAATCGTATTGAGCTAGGGATTCTAGGCCTCTGAGCTCAGTTGGCATGGTGGCTAAGGATACTGTGTAGTCTGTGATGCATCTAAGGGGAAGGTCACATCCGACTGTGTGGGGGGGGTGGGGGGGTAGAAGTGAGAGAGAGAAAGAGAGGGTCGGTGTAAGGGTGATGGATTCCATATGCGTTATGGGCGCCTTGTAACAAGCACAGTGATGGAATGAATCGACATACCTGATGTCTGGCTAAATGTAGACGGGATAGAATTCTCGTCAGAGACAGGAGATGGCTGTGCTTGCTTTATTGGGGTGTCCATGATGGGCAAATTCTGAGCTCGCCACTGGGTCTCAAATATCGCTTTTGAATAATGCATCGTCTGTACTATAGGTTCATCCTCAGGCGCGTTGTTGTATTTCAGGCAGTTCTCCCACATTTGTTGCACAGACTTGAAGACAGAAGATGCATCAAGCCTGGGAGCTCCATCTTGCCCTTTGATGCTCTTCTCTACCTCATTCAGCAAGGTCCCTAGATCCACTGGGTTCGTAATAACATCATAATATCCCACTATACTCTCAGGGACAGGAGCACCGAATAACTCTGCTGTAGCTGCATCTTCTAATACATTTTCAAGAGCCAGCTTCACTCTTCTTAGTTCATCTGTTTCTCCCATGTTCCCCCAAAATCGATAGGAATGAGCTATTTTCAAATACTAAATAGATTCAAATGCGTCCTATAACGACAGCTAGAAAACTTTTGATTATCCCAGCCCCGACGCCACATCCCATCCAAGAGCCTCTCTCCCTCCTTGTTCACTCGAGCAATAGAGAAGTACCTACAATATATACATACAGTATACTCTTCATTAGTTACAAATGGCCACCAAGTACATACATACATATATCTATCTATTACCTCTTAGTCCCATCCTTTTTCTTCTTGGAAATCTTCTTCTCCCCCAAATCCAGCCCCTTTGCACTCAGCCTACCATTCCCTCCTCCAGGGGACTTACCACCAACACTACCTGGAGATTTCTTCCCCCCTCTAATAGCCACAGGAGATCTCACTTTTTTGGGTGGATTCACTGCATTCATAGCTTCTTTCCTCTGTTTCAAATACAATGCAGCTCTCCTACGTTGGGCAATGACTCGGGCCATGCAGGCGTTATTATCTCCAACAGTGTCAAGTGGAGGGGGAGGGGCACCTCTGGCTCTCTCTCTTACCCATCTCATGGTATCTGCTCCTAGCTTTCTCATGGCAGCGTCATATGGGGATGGTCGTTGTGGTGGGGGTGGAGGGGGCGGGGGAGTTGCTGCTGCTGCTGAGGGTCCAGGAAGGGCAGATGTAGCATCTTCTTCTGCCAAACTAGCAATGGCATTCAAGACCTCGGGAGCATTCAACTCAACCAGGTAAATGTATGGAGGTTCAGCTGGTGCTTGCTTTTCTTTGTCTACTGCTGCTTCTGGTGCTTCTGCTGGTGCTGGTGCTGGTGGTTGTGCGTCGACCATCTCAATGTCGCCACTACTCTGCTTGCCAGCACCAGCACCAGCACCAGCACCATCATCATCATCATCATCATCTACGACAGGTTCCTTGTCCTTCTTGTCTTCATTCCCTGCTCCTACTCCTTCTGCTATCACTTTTTTTGTTTCTCCTCCTCCTCCACCTTGACCTCCTCCACCTTCCTCTTCCTCCTTAGTATCCTCTTGATCAAACATGGCACTATAATCCGGAGTTTTAATCACGGACATCACATCTCCTGGTTGAGCTTTAAGCTTTTTCAACAATCCAACAATCTGTCCTGTCAAATAATACTTCTCACCTCCATCTACATCCTCCTCCTCCTCCTTCTCAACCTCAGCACCACTATCTTCTTTTCCCTTCTTCCTCCTCTTCTTCACCAACTCAACATCCCAAGTCAAAGGTCTTCCAGTCATATGATGAGTAGTCACTTTCATAGCAATTGTCCTTTTGATATTATTATTGCTACCACTACTGATAGTATTGCCTTTTTGTTGTACTGCTTCTGGCCATGTTTGTTCCAACTGAGCTCTACCAACATATCCGGGGACCCTTCCAGTGCCCACAACTGTGTGAAATAACAGACCGGGGACACTGTCTTTGGGGAGACAAGTGAGAGCAGTGGATCTCAAGTCTTCCATTGCATGTGTAGTGGGCTTTTTGGGCTTTTTATTGTAAATGGTAGTAGTATCATTAGTAGTAGTAGTAGTGGCTACAGCAGTAGCAGCTGCAGCTGCTTCACTGGTGCTAGGGCCAGCAACATTTACAGCATTAACATTATCATCATCATCATCACTGCCATGCTGTGCCTTTTCGACCAATGCAGCGACGAGATGAGGGAGTTCATTTATAGCCTTTTTTATTGCTGATGTGTCATTTGCCCCAATACAAAGCAGTCCCTCTGGAGAGATGTCTACTTTATGTGTGCAGCTATAGTCTGTAATGCCCAGAGCTCTCCAATGAAGCTGTTGATGAGGAGGGGCATTGTCATGGTCAGCAGGAGAGGAGATTTGGTTTCGTGTTCTCCTCTTTTTTGAGGTTGGAATGGTAGCTGCTTCTGTGTTGAGCTTTGCTTGTAGAATGGTAGGCTGATCGAGTGGGACTCCTAGGACTTGGAGATCTTCAAGGAAGATGCGGCAGTCGAGGTGGCCAGGTCTGGAGTCGACGTTTACCCAGTCGGTGTCGGTGACTGGCGGGGTGATTTTGGCACCGGCATCGAGCCACTCTTTCGCCAAGGTAGCTTCGTGATCACCGAGTGTTCCACTCAGTATTTCTTCAAATTTTATCATCTCGGGATATGTCTGGGTTCTTGATTCTTTTAAGGTTATTGGAATCCTTCTGATTGATCAGCAGTAAATAAATCGTAGGTCCCAGTTTAATAGCCCTCTTTTCATTTTCTGAATCGGTTTTCTACCTTCTTGATGGACGTTCTAAAGCTAGATAACAATTGAAATGCAAATAGGTTTCAAGTAACTCATGTGATTTCAAGCTCCCTGTCCCGTCGCTCGTAGCAGCGATCACCGCCTTTTTCTCTCTCTGTTCAACGTACAGCTTGTACAAATTGCAACCTTTTTCAACCTTTTATTTTACATCTATCCTATATGCAATACATTACCCACTATTTCTATCTTCTCACCACCAATAAATCCCTCAATACCGGCCTAGGTTTCTTATACCTTCTCAACAACAGACTACTAAACACCACCGACACAGACGACAACGCCATACACGCCCCTGCCACCCAGGGAGGCAGTTGGATATGCGCAGCTGGATACAGCACCCCTGCTGCTACTGGCACCATCAACACATTATATCCTAGTGCCCAGAGATAATTCAACCGAATTCTGTTGAATGTCGTCTTGCATAAATCTAGCGCTGTTAGGACATCTTCCAAATCACTCTTCATCAGAACACAATCAGCTGCTTCAATGGCAATGTCTGCACCTGAACCGACTGCAATGCCAATGTCGGCTTGTGCTAAGGCAGGAGAATCATTGACTCCATCTCCCACCATTGCTACCCATCTAGGCCCTCTTCCTCCTGATGATAACCCTGTTACTCCATTGTAGCTACTACTTCTAATTGTTGACTGTGAATGCGGCTCCAAGTATTGTAATTGACTTTCTTTCTGCAACTCTGCCACCTGTGCCACCTTTCCATCCGGCAACACCTCTGCCACCACTTTAGAAATCCCAATCTGATCTGCAATAGCTCTGGCAGTCCTCCAGTTATCCCCGGTCAACATGACACATTGCAAACCCATATGGTGCAATGCAGCTATGACCCCTCTGGCCTCTGGTTTTATGGGATCCATCACTGCTATGGCTGCTAGTAGTTGACTACCAACAGACACATAGATGCATGTACGTCCCCTGCCTTCCATGGTTCTGGCAAATGCGTCTGCTTCTTGGGGGACGGGGATGCCGTAATCTGTCATCATTGCTTTGTTTCCTAGACATACACGTACACTGAATGATGATGCCAAGCAATAATTATCACCTCCACCATCTTCATTTGTACCAGTACCAGTGGTAATACTAGTGCCTTCCTTGTCTTGCATGGAAGAAGAAAATTTACCAGTACCAGTAGTAGTACCAGTAGTAGTACCAGTGGTCCTTTTGGTAGGGGAAGATGGTGTCTGAGATTGGATAGCCACTAAAGATTCATAAGATGAAATTGTATTAGGAATAGTGACATGTCCTTTAATTCCTTTACCTACAACTACTTCTACATCGCCAGTCGTGAGTCTTGGCTGTTGTTGTCGTCTGAGATATTGAGGATCAGATGGTGAAAAACTGGGATTGCTGTTCTTGTAGGTGGTGGCAGGATGCATCGGCATGGTGGTTCCATTCTTAGCTACTGCTGCCAATGATGATGAAAGGAGAGGAATTGTTACCAACATACTATTATTGCTTATGTTGCTATCTTCATAATCAATATCACCAGTGGCATTATTGTCAGCATTGTTGTCAGCATGCCAAGCCTGTGCTGCATAGGCGTCCATAAAGTTTAAAACAGCAGATGCAATGGGGTGTTCACTATGTGCCTCCACTGCAGCGGCCAATGCACACACATCCTCTGGTTGCACTACCACTGCTGCTGTACTGCATGTTGCTCCTTTAATTTCAAATTGACGGAAATCTACCACATGTGGTTTGCCTTCAGTCAATGTTCCAGTTTTATCAAAGACAACAGTACCCACTCTTGCAGCCCTTTCCAGCGCATCTCCTCCCTTGATGAGTATCCCATGACTAGCGGCGACGCCAGTACCAACCATGACTGCAGTGGGCGTTGCCAGTCCCAATGCGCAAGGGCATGCAATAACCAGCACGGCAATGCCAAATAACAATGCAAATAGGAAAGCATTATGCCCTTGGGGCCTCCAATCCGGAGGGTACCACTCTGCGAGACCAGCTATGAACCATACAAACCAGGTAAAGACAGCTAGAGCAACAATCACGGGGACAAATACCTGACTGACTTTATCTGCAAATGCTTGAATGGGGGCTTTACTCAGCTGTGCGCTCTCTACCAGTCTCACAATCTGCCCCAGAGCGGTGTCCGAGCCGACACGTGATGCCTTGATCTGCAGTGGTCCTCCTCCATAGTTGACAGTACCACCATACACTGAGTCCCCTATTCTCTTAGGTACTGGTTCAGGCTCCCCCGTCAACATGGATTCATCAACATAAGAAGATCCCTGCACTATTGTCCCATCGACGGGCACACTAGCCCCACCCAAGACTTTGATAACATCATCTCTATGCAACAAAGCTGTGGAAATTTCTTCTTCCTTGATGACACTACCACTAGCTGGATCTACCTGAATAACAGTAGCTGTAGCAGGTGCTAGTTGACACAGCTTTGTCAATGCTTCTGATGTCCTTCCCTTTGCCTTGGATTCTAAATACTTTCCAAAGAGTACAAAAGTAATGAGAATGGCGGATGTTTCAAAGAAATCTGTTGTTTCATACCCCACCATCATCGTCTGCGGCTGCATACCTTCACTGTGTCTAGTATCTGCACTATAGTGACGAAATCTGTGATTTAGCACCGCAATAACCGAGTATATATATGATGCATTGGTTCCCATTGACACCAGGACATCCATGTTGGCCCTCCCTCTTTGCAGAGCCATCCAAGCACCTTTATGAAACCGCCACCCACTGCCATACTGTACCGGCGTTGTAAATCCCCATTTTATCAGCTCGTCCAATGAGAATCCCCAGATTCTTATTGTATACAACCACCCCATCCACTGCAAGTGGGGGAACATCATCGCTACCATAAACACTGGTAATGTGAAGAAGGAAGCTATCCTCAGTTGCCTCCACCAAGCCAATGTTTCCGCCTCGTTTCTATCTGCCAATGCTGACGATCTAGTTTGGTCGTCTGTGATGGGGGCTCCATCAAACCCAGCTTCTTCTACTACTCTAATCATATCTCGGGGGCCTATTAGTGATGGATTATAGTCTACTTCTGCTGTTCCTAGCATGAGGTTGACCGAGGCGTGGGATACCCCAGGTAGCGCTTTCAAGACTGCTTCTACTGCTGAACTGCACGAACTGCACGTCATGCCTGTCACTCTGAATTTGAATACATCGCTATCAGCCTGTCCACCAAATTTATTATTATTATTATTACTTCTACTTCTACTATTACTAGATTGATGGAGTGTGGATAAGATCTTGGCATCAAATCCACAAGCCTCAATAGCCCCTATTAATTTAACTTCTATATCTCTATCCATACTTGTTGATGATGTTGAAGGGTGAAATTGTATTTGAGCTTTATGGAGAGATAGAGATACAGATGCAGATGTCACTCCTGGAACAGCTAGCAAGGCAGTTTCTACCGCTGTGGAGCATGCAGAGCAGTGCATGCCCTCTATCGATAATGTGTAGGTTGGTGGTGATGGTGATAGTGATTTGGTTGAAGTGGTGGTGCTTTGTATCTTGGCATCAAACCCGGTATCTTCTATTGCTGTGAAAATGTCTGAAGGTGAGAGGAGAGAGGCATCGTAGGTGATCAAGGCAGTCTCAGAGAGTAGAGCGACAGAAGCAGAGGAAACGCCTGGCAACGCGATGAGCGCTCTTTCAACCGCATTGCTGCAAGACGAACAGTGCATACCTCCAACAGATACCTTGATATGTTGAAAATTGAGGAGGTGGTAAATTGATGAGTTTTGATACGTGCTGAGTGGGTGGGTTTGAAAGCTTACCTTTGTTTGGACAATTCTTGAAGATGAGTGATCTCCCCTCTTCAGTGGCATCAATTCATCTTCTTCTTTATCAGTGGTAATCGTATACTCATTTTTTGTGCCCCAAAAGCCTGCCATATCTCCTTTTCTTAGAACCAGAGATTGCTATTTTTCAAATCGTTCAAAGATGATTCAAAGTCTATTTATATTGAGACGAAACATTTTGATATGTGTGATGTTGTACACGTTCACATGTATCACAGTATCTTGTTAAAGCCGCCATGCATTGTCCGAGCAAGGTTTAAAAACTGAAGTTTTTGGATTACTCTATAAGCATATAACCTGCTCCGCTCTGAGGGAGTGTGCAGAATGTCCGCCCACAGGTACCTGTCTTGAAGCTGCCAGGCTCTCATTTTTTTCCTGTCAGAACCCACTCTTAAACCCTTTCGGATTCTACTTAGCACCCATAAATTCGACCTTATACAACTGTATTAAATCCCATAATGTGGCAGCTATTTGCTACAGCAGCCGCTGGCCTCGAAGCAGGCGGAGGGATCTATTCCAGGTATAGTTGTCTACCTACACTCCTCTCTCCTTGACAGTCGTCCAATCTTCTCACTCACTTGCCCACCAACCCACTCCACCCTCCTTGCATCTTTGCTATCTGCAGCCTCCTGGATATTGAATCAGCCTCATTTGCAGTGGCAACCACCCCTATTTCCTCAAACACCTCCATGTTCCTCTCCTCCACTGCAGCAGCAGCAGCTTTTGCTGCTTATTTAGGCACTCCATCTGCTGACCGCGACCCTGCTTGGTTGACATGCGCCCTGGTGGCTTCCCTGGTGCCTCTCTGGAAGATTATATCAGTCTCCCCAGCCAAGCAGGTGCTGGAAAGTGCTGCGTTCAAGGAACAATCGGTGTATGAGAGGGAATCATGGATGAATAGTTGGAGGAGAAGACGTCTGATGGAAACCGGGCTGGCAGTGACCTCTTTTGGATGTATGGTGCTGGTCTTAGGATCGTCTGTGGATGATGAGTAGGAGGAGGAGGAAGTAGTGATGGTTGGTGTGGTAAGAAAAGGTGCCTGAAAATTGGTGTATGTGTGGTTTTTCCCTTTTCCTTGTTTTCGGTGGTAGAAAAGGAGAAAGAGGTAGGCGTGGTTTCCATCTGAAGATTAACAATAAATTTCAATATTCAGACTCATATGTGGTTGTTGAATAACCAATGTCAGCGTCTGAATTCACTGTTCTTAAGGTAAAATATAAAATCCGATGCATTACTGTAGAATCATTTCCTTGTTTTTCTACGTCTCTAACCTAATTCCGGTTTTCTATCAACAGCTATACAGAGATTGTCTCCGATTTTCTGATTACATAAGTCACAAGGTACATATTCACACAGGATTCCAAAGTACACACATTCCCCCATTTCTACCCGCCGCCTTTCCACTCTCTCACACACACGCACTCCCCTCCAGGTCGCAAACAGCACCAATCGCCAACAACTCAGAGCCCAAGTCCAGCAATCTTTCAGGAAGAACCAGTACGAAACAGATCCACAGAAGATTGACGAATATAAAGAAGCTGCACTTAGAGGTTTGAAAAACGCTGTCCTGCTAGAATCAGGGCTCCTTCACTCTTCCACCTCTGCGTCATCCGAGACAGATACACAACAACATCCTACCACTGCTACTACTGATATAAATACAGATACAGATAATAATAATACGAAATGAAGTGTATTACAACAGCAGTATCAACACACTACCAGCAAGCCCCTAAACCATGCATTGCAGCAGTCAAAGCGAAAGCAGTCTTGCCATCAAGACATCAAGATGCACCCCTCCCATCAAGATACATTGCCTGCAAGGCAGCTTCTAGCAGTAATGGCAGTAATAGTAGTAGCAAGAAGAAGACAAGGGTAAAGAAACAACCAGTGAGCGAACCTCTATTTACAAATACCCAAGAAGAAGGAGATGTTGATAATGACTATGGTGCTGGTGTTGTCTCACAAAGAGAGAGCGTTCCCTTGCCTCCTGATGATCAAGACAGAATTGATAAAATAGCTGCCTTGATATCAGACCGACTGGAACAAATGGCATTTAATATGGGAAGTGATAGTGAGGATGATGATGATCTTGCAGATGATACTGAAACCAATGAACAGCCGGATACATTTGTCGACTTTTTAGGAGATGACGCTGACCTTGAGCATTTTCTGGCTGAAACAAGGGAGCTTTTTGAAGATGCTGCCACTGCTGATATAAATACCTCCCTCCCATCATCATCCCCTTCTTCATCTCAGGGTAGACCTAGAGGCAGTACCCGTCCAAGAATCGCAGACAGATACATCCCTGACGATCTGCTCCCCAAAGTCGCCATTGTCGGCCGCCCCAACGTTGGTAAATCAGCTCTCTTTAATCGTATAGTTGGTTCCTCAGTAGCAATTGTCTATGATACACCAGGAATCACAAGAGACCGCCTGTATACCAGAGCATTCTGGGGAGGGAGAGAGTTTATGTTGGTAGACACGGGTGGACTTATGAGCGATGCAACAAAGATGCCAACAGAGGCACAGATGGAAGCAGCTATGAAGATACTGAGCGCAGATGGGCTGCCGCTAGCTATTGAACGACAAGCAGCTGCCGCAGTGACGGAAGCTTCTTGCCTTATAATGGTGGTGGATGGGCAGACAGGGAGTACTGCTATTGATGATGAGGTGGTGGGGTGGCTTAGGAAGGTTCATAGTGATAAGCCAGTCGTTTTGGCTGTCAATAAGTGTGAAAATCAGGCAAAGGCGGATCTTCAAGCAGCAGAGTTTTGGGATATGGGTTTGGAGCCTTTCCCTGTTTCAGCTATAAGTGGTAGTGGTACAGGAGACTTGCTGGATCAGCTGGTAAAAGCTCTCCCACCTCCCCCAGCTGCAGATTTGGCAGTTGAAAGTGATCCTGACACCATCTCTCTGGCTATTATTGGGAGGCCTAATGTGGGGAAAAGTTCTCTGCTGAATGCTATTTGTGGTAGAGAGAGGTCAATTGTGAGTTCTGTCGCTGGAACAACCAGAGATGCAGTTGATACTGATGTTATAGGCCCAGGTGGCCAGTCTTTCAAGCTGATAGACACTGCTGGAGTGAGAAAGAGGGCCAGCATAGCCAGTGGAAAGGATGGCGCTGAAGGGCTGATGGTAGAGCGTGCATTCCGTGCTGTTCGACGTGCTGAAATCGCTATCCTGGTTATTGACGCCACTGAGGGCATTACTCAGCAGGATTTCCGTCTGGCGGAATATGTGGCTGCCGAAGGCAGAGCGTGTGTTGTTGTTGTCAACAAGTGGGACCTGGTCCCCGATAAAACCGATACAACACTGGCTGATTTTGAGTTGGAAGTCCGAGCGCAACTCCGGCCCATTGAATGGGCCAACATTGTCTTCACATCTGCCAAGACCGGCCAAAGAGTCAGAAAAGTGCTGGACGCTGCTGTTGCAGCTGCCGAGGAACACAGAAGAAGAGTAAGCACTGCCACATTGAATCTGGTCATCAGGGAGGCAGTTGGGTGGAGGGCCCCACCTTCTCAAGGTATGGGAAAGAGAGGGAGAGTGTACTATGCCACACAGGCTGGTATCAAACCACCTACATTTGTCATGTTTTGCAATGATGCTAAGTTGTTTGCAGAGGATTATAAAAAGTATATGGAAAGGCAGCTGAGGGAGAATATCGGGTTCCCTGGGTCTCCTTTGAGATTGTACTGGAGAGGGAAGAGAGGTGGTAACAACAATAATAACAATTAAGGAGGTGGAGGAGGAGGAGGAGGTACTTTTTAATACAAATTACAAAACACATGATTTTCAAGCAAGAAAACACACAAAATGTGATAATAATTAATCCCTAGCCAGCAAGATGACTGATCTCTCGGGATGCAACACAAACCCAGCGTGCCTAAACATATCTCCATTGAAAAATGGAGTCAAATCTAAAACATCCATCTCCCTACACCTCTCTTCCAGCTGCCTGACTGGTACAACATGGAACACCGCATCCTCTGGAGCCTCTCCCATAATCTGCTCCAGCCTCCTGGCATCTCTCAAACACTCTTGCAATTTAAACATTACCAAAGAATCAAAATCACCAGCTGTGACAACGAATTTACGGAATTTCCTTCTCAGTGATTTCTGAATGCTCAGTTTCTGTGTGGCAATGAAGCTTTCCAGCATTACTTTAATTGCAGCGTCAACATCAGAGTCGGTGACATGGTCTCTCAGGTGCATGGACGCTCTAGCTTCTGCCATACGAATCATACTTTCCAAGTGACGGACTGCAATTGGCATGCCGCCAGTGACACTGCTCTCTCTTCTCAGCTCTGCATATACAGTGGCAATCTTATCGTAATCGGCTGCTGCTAACTTCGGTCTGCAATGTTGCTTTGCATATGTGATATATTTTCGCAGTAGCTCTTGTGGGATGATTTCTGAATCTGCTGAAGATGGAGATTGGTGCTGAGATAATAATGCTGATGGAGTGTTTGTGTTCAAGGGGTTTGTGTTTTCTCCATTAACAGAAAAGGCCCTGTCTGGGTGACTTGCAGCATGACTACCCACCACAAAAGTAGCTAATTTCTCATCATTCACCGAATCCACAATGTCCCTGATGACACAAAGCACATCAAAACGAGAAAGTATCGGATCTGTGAGTTCTACATTCTCAGAGAAAGTCTTCGACACATCATACCTCCCCCCCACTGGATTGGCCGCAGCAATGACAGAGCACCTGGCTTGTAAACTGGTGACAATACCGGCTTTACTAATTGAAATACTCTGCTGTTCCATGGCTTCGTGAATGGACACTCTGTCTTGGTCGTTCATCTTGTCGAATTCGTCAATCAAGCAGAGGCCACGGTCTGCAAGGACCAAGGCGCCGCCTTCAAGGGTCCATTCTCCTGTTACGGCATCCTTGTGGACAGAGGCAGTAAGACCAACGGCAGAGGCACCTTTGCCTGTCGTGTAAACTGCCCTGTGGGCTACTTTTTCCACATATTTCAAAAATTGAGACTTTGCAGTACCAGGATCACCTAATAGCAATACGTTGATGTCACCACGGAGACGGTGAGTGGCACTGGGGTGCTTTTCTTGTCCACCAAACAAAGCTAGCGCAATTCCAGTTTTGATACCTTGGTGGCCATAAATAGATGGAGCGATTGATTTGATGATACGATTTCCAATACGAGGATCACGAGCTAGGGCTCTAATCTCATTTCTATCTTCATCAGTCAACCGGGCAGCGCTGTATTGGTCCCCACGTTTTGCCACATGGTTGGCTTCAATGACAGTGGAAAAGACGGGGAAGCCATGTCGAGCATTTTGTGCTGCTTCAAAGCCATGTTTATACACTCCAGTCAAGATAATTTCTTCTCCTGGACGGACGATGTCTACAAGATCATTTAGCATGATGACTTCCTTGGAACGGGGGAGTCTACCAGCTGGAACCGACCCAGGCGATTCTTGCAGCGTTATTTTCTGATAGTTTCTATACACGGTCTCCCTGGCATTCACCTGGAAAGGACCTTTTGCACTACACTCTGGATTGAAACACTGAGCAGGTCTGACTTCCTTATCTCCTCCCAACTGCAGAAAGGGCCCATTCGCCTCTCCACATCGCAAGCAATCAAACACCACGCTCTCCAGTTGAGGATAGACCCCAGTACGACGAGTGACGACACCATCCACACGCACCAGCTGATTCAGATGGAAGTGTCTCAAGTCACGGAGACTCTCTTGCAGAGGAATGTTGGCCACTCTGACGTATACAGCAGAGTGAATGTTCTCTAGGTGGTCAAATTCCTCCATTGCCACCTCCAGAGCTGCTCGATGGAAAAGGGGGAGAATATCAGCAGGATGGTCAGCTACCCACACAGCTAGGATAGGCACTGTACTAGCCAAATCAATGTAACCTATTTCTAAAGACTGGCTGTTCTTACGCCCCATTTCCCTGATGCGCTGTCGGTAGACCAAATCTCCATTGGCGTCGGTGAACGTCTTGAGGAAACGGGAGAATTGACGTTTGATTTCACGTTGTACTGCATCTCTCACAATCCACTCCTTGATAGGACCACGGTACTCTTCCAGATTGATTTCCACCTCTGTATCATCTTCATAACCAGCCTGGGCATCTTCTACGCGGCGGCGACGACGTGGGCGGAGGTCTTCGTCCAGGTCCTCTTCGAATGCAGCAGGGAGGCCTCTGCCAGCTCTGGGGCCACGGCCTTCAAGGGCATCCCGCTCTGCGAGTTCTCTTTCTGCAGCAAGGCGACCAGCCATACGTTCCTCCTCTGTGATGTCTTCTATGAAGCCTTCGTCTATGCCGACGCGTTCGTAGGTGTCCAAGTGTTCCATGGGGCGGTAATCTCTGCAAGTGGGGAGAGAGAGCGGGTGGGGAATTGATTGTGGGTTGGGAGTGAGTAAAGGGTGCAATTAAGGATCTCATGCAATCCAGGGGTATGTGAAAGATAAACGTACGCCTCCATGTTATCCAACAAGTCCTCTCCATCGTCCTCTGATCCAGCCCGAAGACTAACTGATGGCTCTGGGCCGTCATCATCAGAAGGAATTATCTCACTATTCTCTCTTTCATCCATTGTAGCCTATGTAAATTGCAGTAAATATCAATTTGTCAGTAAAACAGTGTGTAGAAGATGGAAACTATGTTTGGAAATTCAAACTCTGCAGATCGCTAGTTCAAATAAACACACCCCTTTGTATGTTTGACTATTTGGCTCACTATTCTATGCTGAAGGTCTATCGAAGAGATGTAAATTTATGCCAAGAAGACTTTCAATAGGCCGAAGTTGAGGATGGGGGACTTTGTTCATTCACCAAAACAAAACAAAAGAGGAGATGAAAGTGGACAAGAACAGCTAGGCCCTCCTTGCGTCGGTCAGTTGAAATTAAATTTTATTATAGGTATTCCCTGCTACCATGTTTCCATTAAGCCAGAAGGACGAATTACCAGGCCCTGCGTCTCAGTCATTTAGCGCAATTATGCAAAACAATTTTAGAGGACTCAACATACAGTCCCAAAGCGTTGAAGCCTCTCAAATAATGAGAGCTCCACCACCTCTATTCTCTCAGAATGCTGGACCAGGCCCCACCAATGGAGAAGACGCCCCTCAATTCGCTTCTCAACTTGCTTCTCAAGCATATTATGAGCAAATGGGAAGCCCTGATTTTATCACTCCAGTAGACCAATTCCAGCTCGAGTATGAACCTGGAAACAAGGAAGCCCGTCACCAACGCTCCCCTGCTCGTCTTTCTCCCAACAGAATCAAGCGAGCACGCATTCTAGGCAACCCCACCGACGCCAGTCAAGACCAACAACAACCACAACAGGATTACGACCATGGCCTCCCTCCTCATGGTAACAGGCTCCCAGTACACAATCCATATGCTCCTCCAGGAGTTCGGCGTGTAGTTCAACGTGTAGTCTCCCCTCCTTGCTATAGATCAGTTTTCCGTCGAGAAGAGGATGACGATGACGCTCTTGCTCATTGGCGAACCGCTCGCCAACGCCTCCGCCTCGCTCAATCCTCATCAGCTGCTGCTGGAGGCCCTATAGACCCCCATTATCAACACCCTTCACATCCACCTCTCTCTAGATATCGCACAGATTTCCGTGAAATTGGCCTCCTCGGAAGCGGCAACTACTCCAAAGTCTTACGAGGCCGTCACCGACTAGACGGCAGAGAGTACGCCATCAAGAGAAGCCTAAGAGAAGTATCACCAGAATCAGTAGAATTCTCTCAGTTTTTACAAGAAACTCAACTACTGGCCAATATTCCCCCTCATCCTCATATTGTACAATATTTTTCTTCTTGGGTAGAGCCTCAAAATCATGGAGGAATGGCAGGAGGAGGAGGAGGAATGGGGATGGGGATGGATGGCACTTGTACTACAGAAGTAGCAGGTGACTTGTTGTTCATGCAGTTAGAAAAATGTGATGTCACTTTAGGCACGCATGCCAGCTTAATTGGCAGAGTCCCTAGGGAAACTGAATTGCTAGACATATTGCTACAAATAGCTAGTGCATTGGAACATCTTCATTCTTGTTGCATTGTTCACCTAGATGTCAAGCCGGACAATATATTCATGTTGTGTCCTCCCTATTTGATGAATGAAAACAATGGTGGTGGCTCAGCAATGGAAGGTGGAGAGGAAGAGGGAGATAAAGATGAGTGGGCTCCTCCTGGTACTTTATACAAACTAGGAGACTTTGGACAGGCCATGCACTTGGATTTAATCAAAGCAGGGCCCCGAAAAGGAGCTGGAGTAGGGGTTACAGAAGGTGATTGCAGGTACCTCCCACTAGAAGTGATGAATTCTGATTACTCTGCTCTGGAAAAAGCAGATATATTTGCGCTAGGTGCCACAATACTAGAACTGGCGATGGGCAAAGGACTGCCAGAAAATGGGCAGCTGTATCAAGACCTGAGAGCAGGGAAGCTTCCTTTATTGCCGACAGTACCTGCATCTTTAGTCAAGATGATCAAGTTGTTGATGCATCCTAATCCGGGGAATAGACCAACTGCTGCGCAAGTTTTGAAATATCCTCTGTTGATGAAGAGTGGTGGTGGTGGTGGTATGAAGGGAAAGCAACCTCATACTGGAGGAGCCGCAGATGCTACTATTGATGAGAATACGCAATCTAATACTGCTGTATGATTTTTTAAAATGAAACCAGATGAATGTTTAAATAGCAAATATCAATATCAATTCATTGAAAAACAAAAACAAAAAAAACAGATCAGATCAGATGCTGTTCACAGTCCACCTCCCCATCTCCTTTTGACAAGTCACAATTCCTTGTTCATCAATATTGCAGCTTGACCATCAGGGTAATACTTTGGTCTCCTTCCTACAACCCTAAACCCTAACTTCTTATACACCTCCCCAGCTCCTTGTTCATCTCCCTCCCTCACCTCTAACAATGCCCTCTTGACTATTATTGTAGTCCCATCGTTAGTATCATTATTAGTATCAATATTATGCATCATCATGTCCAAAAGTGTGATGAGGAGATTAGTGGCAATGCCTCGCCTACGGTGGCCAGGATCTACAGTAACATCCATTATGTGAAGTTCATCTGGTGGTACCATCCACCCAACTACCCATCCAACTATTATTGGGGAGGTACTTGTGTGTGTATCATTAATATCATTCGTATTATCGGTGGTGGTGGCTACCAAGACGGTGGCTCTGTCTCTTTCTAGTTCAGCCCGAATTTGAGATTTGTTCCAGTTTCCTTTATCCCAGCTGTTGGATTCAAGAGAGACAAGTTGGTTTAGATCTTGTAGTTGAGCTTGGCGAATAGGATAGGGGTTTGAGGTGGTGGTGGCGGAGTTTGTGGAAGAAGAAGGGCAGCAGTGATGGGTTTTAAGGCGGAGTTTGGAGAGGCATCGTCTGGGAGATGCTGCCTGAGATTTGGAAGGGAAAAAAGGGGTGAAATTATTGATTTTGATATGGATGTACATAAACAAGTAGTATCGACGTGTAATGGAAGTCGACACTTCGGTCATACGTTGCTAAGTTGGTCACTTTAGCATCCAAGCGGCAATGAAAGATTCATAGCGAAGAACAGCCAATGCTTGACATGGGTGCGGAGAATTCAAAGATACTTCAACATTTACTGACCTTGTACATTCGAAACTTTGAAATAAGGGTTGGTTAACATTTGTGCATGGTGAAAGAGGCATCTAAAACTTGCTGCGCAGTGTCGACGTGCTTCCTGGGCACCCACAAATTTGCACTGGAAAACTAGCCCTAGTCAATTTTGAATGATAATACAACCATATCATAGTACCATATCATAAATATCACCAATGCATCCAAAACGGTAGAAGGATAGCAGAACTGCGACCAAAAGCTCAGATCACTAGTGCTTTTCAAAAGAATGACTTTACTGACCAGTTACAACCGTAATTAGCCTCAGCCAGACACCATGAACAATCCATGGTCTACATTAGGATTGAAACAGGGCGCTTCAATAGAAGAGGTCAGTATTTAACCTCTCAAATCTTTCCCCGACAATGACCTCACTCACATCTTCTCACCCCACTCACCTAATCTTCCCAACAGATAAAGAAAGCCTACCGAAAACTCTGCCTTCTCCATCACCCAGACCTTGTCCAAGACATCAACCTCAGATCCCAAGCAGAACATTCTTTCAAACAAATCACATTTGCATACACCACCCTCACCAGACGAACAGCATCAGGACACGCACTCCACTCCTCCACCTCCACCTACCCTCCCTACCCTCCCAACCACCAATGGGCACGGAGGGCCAACACTATTCCGAAATTCAGCAATGGAGTCATAGCGTGCATTATTTCCACTCCTCTGTTGTTACTAGGCTGGTGGGCAGCCAGGACTAGGGGGGCTGATAATGCTGCTGGTAACAGGGAATTAGATATGTTGAGGCCCAATGGGATTTTATACCCACCAGTCAATGAATTCCTTAGAGATGATGTCAAGCCTCGGATTTGGAAGAGAGGAGGTGGATAGGTGGGATAGATATACATTCATATCATGGGTATGTATGTATAATAGTAGCAGTACAGTGTAATAATGCAATATCGTCATGGTAATAGTATTACACTGGAACTAATAGTAAGACAAAAGAGCTTCAATTTTCAATTGACTAAAAATTTAATTAACTACACATTCCTTTTCCCAGTCATCTTATTGCTTTTATTTCGTTGATTAGTTGCTAGTAGGTAGTGCTGTACACAAAATGGCTTCTATGGACGCCTTCACCTTGCGTGTGTCAGCAACAAAAGGGAATAATGATTTTGGAATGTAAGGTCTGCTTGGTCGGAAACTTAACTTTTGCTGATCAAATCAAAGTCTTTTAGAGGGAAAAACGAACAGATGCCCTGTCACTCAAAAGAAGATGGTTAAAAAAAACAGGCAAACGTGCCAATATTATAAAAACAAAAAAGGTTCCCTCCTCAAAGAGATGGCATTCTTTATATATAAAGCAATATCTCCTTGACAGTAGTAGCAGCAGCACGTGTGTGTGTGTGTGTGCGCGCGCGCGCGCGCGTGCTGACATCATTTCTCAAATAACCAAATTAAAATCAAATCACAGCATGGCAGCCAGCAAGAGAATTAAAATCCCCAAAATAGTGGTTGCAGGTACAGCACCACCAAACAAGGCTCGGTTATTGCCAAGCAATACCACACTGCCAGCCCTCCTAGCAGCAACATCATTAGTAGCAAAACTTGTAGTAGCAGCATCATCTTCATAAGCAGCAGCTATCTTGCCGTCATCATCACTACTTTCACCCTTCTTTACCCCAATACCCCCGCCACTTGTCCTTTTATCAAGCCTACATCTAATGCTCTCCCTTGCACTTCTCTCCAGCCTACGTGCCACCCTTGCTACATTATATGGCGTATACTTCCTAGCATCCCAGGCTTCGAGCAATCTATCCATATCATGCATTTCTTCATGACTGAACAGACCCCCCAGGGACTTGCCATCAGCAGCCTCAGCTAGGGCATACAGAAACTCGGGAGTGGCGCCATCGGTGGTTTTTGCAGTGTTCCACAGTTCCATGGTGATGGTGGTGCAAACTTTGTGTGTTAGGATGGCCAGCATGGCATCTCTGTTAGGGGACATGGCGATAATGTGGAGGGGGGTGATGCCCGATGAGGTGAGGCATTTGGAGACGCCTCCAAACTGCAACAAATTGGTTGCAGTGGTGGTGGTGTGTTTTGCACGGTCTGCCCAGTCAATAAGAGCTTCCAAAGAAGCTGCTTTCCCACTGGCGCAAACGACATGAAGCAAACTGAGTCCACTGGGTGCCAAGGAGTTCATAACAGCCATGGCCTCGTCAGCGTCAGCGTGGCTGGTACTGTCAGCATTCACTGCGCCCAGCAACATCCTGAAAGTGGCCGACCAGCCTCTGGCAGCGGCAGCTGCAGCCAGTCGCCTGGCTTTGGCAGCAATGAGATTGCCATTCAGCTTGCCATCATTATTATCAGCAGCAGAAGTAGCAGTCAACACTCCGTCTACCTTTCTCCCTTGGTTTTTCAGCTCATTTCTGTACAAGAATGTAACGACTTGACCCAGGTCTCTCAGGAATTCTGACACATTGTTAATACCAGAGCTGTTGACTGCCAGCTGCCCGACTTCTGCAGTCATGTGTCTGTCTGGCAAGACGAGGAGAGGGAGGGATGTGGCGCTCAACAAGTTGCCTTGCTGGACTTCAATTTCAGCACACCCGACAGCGAGATTTAGTGGGCGAATTTCCATTTCCTCCACTGCCGCCATATTTTCCTTGCTGCTGCTTTTCTTCTCATTGTTCCTCTTCTTGTTGTTGCTAGTCACACCATATGTTGGGAGTTCCACAGTCAAATGAGTACCATACTGTCTGCAAATAACTGACAACTTGGCTGATGATATTGAGTTGCCAGTGATACCAGTTCCTTTGATCTTCATCGACCATGGTCTTTTGTTGTTGGTGTTGTTATTGCTTGCAACAACAGCGGACAACGACGACACCACAAAACTAGCAAAAGAGGATGGAACAGCTTCAATTCTACAAGTAGGGGTTGATGGAGCCAAGCGTTGAAGGAGTGACAAGCTACTACCATTATTATAATAATTTTTATTATAATAATTATTATTATTAGCACTGGAACAATCATCAATGCATACCACTACAGGATTCATCGATGTAATCTGTGGCAATGCATCCTTTGCAACAGTAATACACGACTGTACTTGGCTGTTCCTTACCACAACCACTTGATTACCCAGCTGTACCAACATGTGCCTACCTGAGTGGCAATCAGAGGTCAAGCCACCCTTGGCCAGCATTGTTGCCACCATGCCCTCCAGCTCTCCATGCTGCTTTCCTTTCCCCCCTCTTCCTCCTTCCTCTTTCTTGCTAACCATTGCAGAGGCAGATACAACGGTGCATCCTGGGCGTAAGTATCCTTCCAAGGAATCTGTGTTTTTCAGGTGCATCATGTGCTCTAGTTCTGTGCGGAGAGAGGGGTGGAGGTTGGAAGGGTCGCAATCAAATACCTTGAATGACAAACGCACCATGGTGTCTGGGCTGCTGTATCCGATCAATGGCGTGATATCATTGTTGGGGTTGGTAGTATTAGCAGCAGTAGCTGCTGCAGCAACTGCATTGGAAAGGATGCCACTACCGGCAGTCAAAAACACATCACCATCGTTATTATGAGTATTATTTGTAGTGCTGCCGTTGATAAGTGCAGGAGCAGCAGTACCCATCATATTCGTAGATTCATTATAGCCAGGTACTGTCTGTATCAGTCCTCTAATCTCTGCCACTGTGGAGTTGACGTTGAATACAGATTCATCGCCATTACCGTTGGCTGCTGCTGTTGCCATGGCAATCGGAACCAGGTGATAAGGCAGGAGAGGGTCCATAAACGTGGAGCTGGGCTGCTCTTGTTCGTGTTGGTTTTGATGGGAGTAATGACCACCACGAGACGAACCTTCACCGACATTCTGAATCTCGGCAATGGAAGAGCCGGAGTCATGCTTTTTATGGATAGCATCGACTCCCATTCCTGCAATATTATCTGCAGCAGTACTTGGGTTTTGCTGCTCTTGGTCAAACAGATTGCCATGCATGCCATTCATAATAGTGATATTGCCATTCTGCTTCTCACCACCACCACCACTGCCCAGTAGAGGCAGCTCGTTGGCAACCAGCAATTCGTGGAACAGAGGCATATCCCAGTTGATTTCTTCTGTGATTGGGATGAATAATGGACTCCCAGGCGGATCAGCATTGTAGAAATCAATATCTTCAACACAGTTCCCATGTCTGTTATTGTTGTTCATCATCACATTGGCATTGGTTGTCATATCAATTTCAGGAGCTGCAGTGCCCCCCAGACCTTCCACCTTGAAGGTGAACAAGGAACTGTCATTTATAGTAGCAACTCCACCAGTTGGAAGAAGGAGATTGCTCTGACTGTTGTTTAGGTCAATTTCACTGTTGGTAGCCGAAGAGTGAGGGTCATCTCCAGTTGCTGATATTGGCACCATGCAACCCTTGGAAGAAGTGGCTAGAGAAGCAGATTGAGAAGATAATATGTTGGGTGAATTGGAATTATATGTTTGAGCAGCCGCAGCAGCAGCAGCTTGATTGGTGGTCTTCTTGCCTGGGCCGCCCTTGACCAGCTCTGCTCTTCTCCTGCGTTGGTTGTGCTGGTTGAGCTTTGACTGGCAAGATTTGCGGGTACCGGAAAACTCGCCAATGGGGTGGAATTTGGCACATTGCTGGCAGAAACGTTGAGTTTCGCCCTCAATGGCTACACCTAGTGCAGAGAAGTGGTCAGGGCAGATTCTGTAGCGTCTGTTGTATTGTTTGGAGTCAACGAGCTCCAATCCACAGCCAGGAACCTGAGTTGAGAAAGGAGGGAGCGGGAGAGAGTGTGAGGGAAGGCAAGGGAGTAGGTGTTTGCGGCACCGGATTTACTCAGACACGGTATCTGTGAGGTTGAATGACGAATTTGACTTACCTGACAAGGAATTGATAAAGCTTTTTTGCGTCCACTCCTCTTTCTGCCAATTTTCTCTTCTTGATTGGGGCTTGGAGCAGCATAGAGCTGCACAGGATCCCAGATAAAGTCATCAGTTCTCCAGTTACCCATTGCTGATCGATTCCAAGACGCTCAAAAGGTCTTAAAGGGTTTCAAGGAAGGAATTCGTGTTAGTATTCACTGCAGTGTTTTTTTTCTAACTCTCAAATTCTTGGTATAAACGAAAGCAGGGGTTATTAACAGCGTATACAGCATTCAACAGAGACTTTGTAAAATTAACTTCAAAAAACATGACCTAGCGGCCTTCAAACATTTTCTTAAAGTCTTTAACTCGATCCCGACCCAATTACCAGCCTTCGCCTTCCCTACTATCTCTCATCCCTACATACCTTCGACATTCATTTACATACTTGATACTATCAACTCATCAAAAATGTATGTATACAAAAAACCCATACATATATAAAATCCCC
>Ga0114919_10000481_pt1 | contig 31004 bp, 44 predicted proteins | sample BlataG_FD_88682 | JGI IMG/M metagenome (GOLD analysis project Ga0114919, IMG submission 88682) | Deep subsurface microbial communities from Black Sea to uncover new lineages of life (NeLLi) - Black_00105 metaG | ecosystem: Environmental > Aquatic > Marine > Oceanic > Sediment | place: Atlantic... | reverse complement strand
TCTTTGTTTTGGTTTATATTGATACCCTATTCTAGTTTTAACTAAAGCAACTTTATCTTTAATCAAGTCTTCCATTAACTTTAATTTCCATTTAGGTAGTTCACTCATCTTCTTTTGGTTTTAAATTGTTGTTGTATTCCAATCAGCACCTTCATCTCCTACAGTTTGTATAAACCCTTCCCATTGCTCCCACAGAGCATTATTTAGGACAGTTTCCATTGCAGGAAGATATTGTAACTTACCAACTAATCGTTGCTTAGCTACAAATGCTTCAATAGCTTTAACAGCTTTATCATGATCCTTCTTTAGCTTTACTTTAAGAAGATATTTCTTCTCATGTTTTATAGCTAATTGACTATCAGGATTACCAGCTCTTAATACACGGTTGCCGTGTCGTATAGGATAAACATTATAAAATTCCCAAAAATTAATTTTATCAGAACGTATGCCTAGCATTTTGCCAACATTACTGTTACTAATAATAGTTTCTTTAAATTTTACATTGTTTTTACTAAGTATATACTTAGTATCAGTTAATGTATTTCTAACTTTAATAGCTTCTTCTATACCATAAAGCTTTTTGATTTTATCAAACTCTTTATTATATAGTAATGCTAATAAAACAAACTGATTAGCAGATAATCCTCTACTAATCAGTCTGTTGGTATCAATATTTAACTTCATTATTTAAATTTAAATGCGTAATGATGTCCTAATACAAATAGTATTAAAATAAAAATAGCGAATAGCGCTACTCCATAATCATCAATAAATTTTATTATTTTGTCTCGCATAATTTCTCATTTTTTAAATTAAATTTAGCTATAAACTCATCAAGAGTTAAGTTAGTAATCAAATGCGGGGCAATATCTCCTAAACGCTTTTCCATCCATTTTTCTTCCTGAGTTTCAGGAGAATATAGATTGATGATAATAGCATGTTTACCTTCTTGGTATCTTACTACCCTACCCAGTTGCTGTATCATAGTTCGTTTAGTAGAATTACTACCTGCAATTATACCCACTGAACAGTCAGGGACATTAAATCCCTCGTTCAGTGCTTGAACAGAGCTCAAGAAGCGAATCTTAGTCCTCTTATCTTTGAACCTTTTAATCACATAGTCTTGCTCTTTCTTTTTCAGCTTGCTATGGAAAGTCATAGCAATATCTCCAAGTTTACCTTGAAGACTATCTGCAAATTCAGTAGTAGCACTGAAAATAAGGCCATTCCTTTCAGGAAATAAATCTACAATGCTTTTTACAGCATCTATTTTGTTTGTATTATTCAAACAAATTTTCTTCCTACTCCTCATAGAGTTGTAGTAAGCACCAGCTTTACCAGCTAGTTCTTTATTATCAGATTTAATCCATTCCTGAGCAGTACGAAAAGCTTCTGCTCCTCGACCTAATTGTGCAGCAAAATGCTTAAAAGAATTATCAGCTTTTCTATATGCTAATTGTTCTTCAGGTGTAAAATTAACGGCTACGTTATACACCTTATAGGGACTAATCCAACCATTTTCCAAAGCTTCGTTAACGCTTATTTCATCGAAAACTTGAAGATATTCTAATATAATAGCGTGAAATCCATCCTCTCTTTCGAGAGTTGCAGTCAGCCCCATAATATACTTATAGGATGCCTTTTCAAAAATTCTTCTGAAAGTATCTGCAGCGTATCTATGTATTTCATCTAGTATTAGAAAATCTACTTTGTGGTCAGATTTTATAGCAGTGTTAATGACGAGAACACTAACTATATTGATTCTGTTCTTCTTGAGTTCTTGTTCCCATTGTTTTTTTAATTCAATTGTTGGTACAACAACAAGTACAGATTTTATATTTGCTTTCTTGATCATTCCTCGAATGCCAAGAATAGCTGTGTAAGTCTTACCGAAGCCAGTGGGGTATTGTGCAATACCCCTAAATTTATTGGCTTTCCATTTACCAAGACCTACAAGTTGTCTTTTAGTTCTATCTAGTTTCTCCATTACGTAATAGGTAAATCAGATGCAACTTGTTCAATATGAGATTCAGGAAGGTTATACAAACTCATTAGTTCTATCATCTTCCCATTACTCATTTTAGTGAGTGTAGAACTTTCTTCTAAAAGAAGGTGTTCTTCTCCATCCTCATCTGGAACATCGAATACATCTATAAAATATCCTAAAGCAATGTCAAAACCGTAGGCAATGTGTTTACCATTGTCTAACTGTTTAACATATCTACTCATAATTTATAAATTTATAGGACCAGGATAATCTTTTTTATAATCAATTAATTCCTTAATACATTTTCTGATTTCTGCGCCAAAATCTGCATTATTTGGATATTTATTATCTAAAGCGATTATTTCTGCTCCTAGTTTCATCATAGTGTTTGCTAGACCGAGCTTATTATAATTTCCAGGAATTTTCCTAGATTTATAAACACTATCTTTTACTTGCCTGAGCTCATTCAGGCCTCTCTTTTTTTCTCCCATAACATTTATTTTTTTTGATTTATATTAAGAACCGCATCCGAAACATTCAAAATGAGAATCTTCAGGTTTAATACCTTTATCAGCCATTTCCAATTTGTGTATTTCATCACGAATATTCATGTCTTTTAACATATCACCTGTTAATTTTTTTTCTAATTCTTCAATTTGACTTTTTGTTTCAGAGCTCATCTTTTATTTTTTTTAAGGTTATACACTTTTCATACTCTTCTACATCAGCAAAGAAATCAATAACATTTTGAATATCATTTTTATCATAGTCATAAGGATCTATGGCAAATAATATTAAATGCTTACCTTCTTCTATAGCATCTTCAATACTGAAGATACCTGTTAAAAAGAGGTAAGTATCCAACATACATTGATATTCACTGTATTCTTCTTCCAATGTTCTAGTGAGCCCAAACCTCAGTGATACAAGGTTCAGCTTTTAATTTTATAGTTTTACAGAATTTATCCCCTGCTTTTTCCATACAACCTTTCAGTACTTTAGCTAACTCTTCTGCTTTATCTTTACCACATTCTAAATGAAGTTCATCATGAACTACATTAGGCATTAGTACTTTAAACAAAAGATTATTATTTTGTAAGTATCTGAACATATATATTCCAGCAAGTTTAGTTATATCGGCAGAGCTACCTTGAATAGGATAATTTAATGACATTCTCTCTATATCTCCTTTTTTCATAAAGTATTCTCTAACCTTTGGCTTTAAATTATTTCTAAAATCATCGCTATTACTAGCTTTTGCAGCTTTATAACGAGACCAAAATTGTTTATCGCCATAAAGTTCTTTATGCAACCTTTGAAATTCTTCAAAGTATGGCATAAAACATTTTCTTCCACTAACCTCATTAAATTCTATATAACCAAGTTTTAGGGCTTTTTGTTTCTCTTTTTTGAAATAATCTGCTAACCCAGGGAATGCTTTAAAATAAGCTTGGTATACCTCTTCTCCTTTGTCCAAAGGTAAGGATAAATTCTGAGCAATTGTAATTCCAGTACCACCATAATTAATAGCAAAACCAGCACCTTTTGCTATCTGCCTCTTATCCTTATAGTTAGCTTTTATATCATTCAAAGAAATTTCTGAAAGTTCAGGAAAAATCTTAGAAGCAACAAAAGAATGCATGTCTCCGAGACCTTTTTTATAGAAGTTTAATAAATCTTTATCTTTAGATTTATTAGCCAATACTATTTGCTCTTGACCACTATAATCAGATACTACTAGTATATCATAAGGTCTTTGTGCTACAAAACAATTTCTAGTTCTATCAGAAGAAGGAACATTTTGCATATTAGGTTTCTGAGGTATATTCTTTTTCTTATTCGCTTTCTGACCACTAGACAATCTGCCTGTATTCATTATTTGCGTATAATTAGTATGAATACGACCTGTAACAGGATTTATATAATCAAACCAGTTTTCACCATAAGTACTAACCTCTTTCTGATACTCTGCATATTTTAAGTAAGTCTTAACAAGCTCAAATTTATTTTTTTGAGGTGCTAATACTTTTTTATCTACAGAGTCTTTCATTAAGCCAGTATCTTTATCCTTAGTTTTAGTACTCACTCCTATCTTATTCATAAGAGGAATTACTTGCTTACCACTATTCCAATTTATGTTACAGCTCACTCCTTCATCAAAAAGAGTCAACTGTCTATTTATAAATTCAGGAAATTTATCAGGATTACCTAGTATATAATTATCTAGTTCATCTTTTACTGCTTTTAAAGCAATTTTATCTTCATCACATTTCTTTTGCCACGCCTCTCTATCTAAAAATACACCACAATGCTCTATATAAGCTAATACTAATACATAATTATTATCTAAAGACATAGTTTTAGCTAAGCCTTTATCTTTAATATGTACCATTTGCTTACGCATTATCTCATGAAGATATTTTACATCATCAGCTGCATATTTAATTACTCTAGTGCTTAATCCTTCTCTATGAATAGAACCTCTTACAGTCTTATCCATTTCTTTTTTACAGTATTTGTAAGCAAGGAAATCTAAAGCTCTTCGAGCTCTATTATCTCCAGTAGTAAGGATTCTCTCTGCTAACATAGTATCAAATACTTTAACAGGAACAATTCCTTTATAATACAAGAAGCGTAAGTCAAACTTAGCATTCTGCATTATTATTTCTTTAGTCTCTAAGAGTTCTTTATACAAGTTTATATCCACAGTCTCACAGTCAACAACATATTGTTTATCTGCATCTCCAAACTGAGCAGAGATCAACCCGCAAGTATACGGGTCGAAACCTCTAGTCTCAGTATCAAATGCTATGGAATCTAGCTTGTTTAAATATTTTAAAGACTCTTCAACGGTTGTAATACTATATCCTACAGGAGTAAAAGCACTACGTTGATTAGTTATTAAGTATACCATAATTATTTATTTTTAGTCATACATTTCTTTTCCTATAGCTATTCCTGTTATAAATACACACACGAATGCTAATATTAATAATAGATATATATAGGTCATGATGTAAAGAACCAGTTAATATAGTCATCTAAATAATCTAAAGGACTTTTTCTCCCATAAAATATCCATTTAAGAGAGTATACAATTATTATTATCGGTAGTAATACAATGCCTATCGGCAATGATAATATTTTAAGTAATCTTGTTTTCATCGTTTATATCTTTTAAAAGGGTTAATACTATATTCTATTATTCTACTTTCTTTTTCGTAATCGTCTATATGATTTAATAAGCCTTCATAATGTAGAACATCGGCTTCTGTACATTCTACTTTAAAATGTTCAGTAATAAGTTTTGCTATTCCTTTAGCATCCCCAAATTTATGGTCCATTTGTAAAGTCTTTATATAAAGACCCATATCTTCCATTTTTACTTTGGGTATAATTAGTTTTTTAGTTTCCATTTTATTTGATTTTTATAAAAGGATATTAAGATTGTATCCCTTGACTTTTTTATAACTATAATATATAATTATAATAAAAAATCAAGGGTAGGCCAAATCCTATGAAAAAAATGCCTACCCTTGATTATTATATACTATTACCCATTAAGAGCATCAGCAATTGCACTATCTGCAGTAGCTCCTGCATACTGAGAACTTCTTACAGTTTCAGAGATAAATACATGCTTAGGTTCTCCTTCTACTACAGTAGAACGAGTGTAAATGTATTTACCATCTTTAGTAAGAATGTAGTCTCCATCAGCACCAGCTCTCTTAGCAGACTTTTCAAAGTTTGCTACTTCCCATTCATTACCTTCAGTAGTTTCTGTAATTTGGATATTAAGCGGTACAAGCTTATTAATATCCATAGTAGAACCTACATCAGCAAGTCCACTAAAATCCTCACCAAAATACTTTCCAGCATCAGTTGGTTCAGCAGCTAACCAAGCATATCTTGGTTTACCTGATTGTGTAAATCTGTCATCAGACGCATTTAACACACCAACAATAGACGCAGGTCTAGCATTAGGATTTTGAATTTTTTGAGCAAAAGCTAATTGAACTTTTCCACCATTTACTTTCTTAGCGCTTACTAATAAACACTCATTGTTTTCTAAATTTTCAACAGTTTTCATAATTGTGATTTTTATATGATTTTTTATATGATTTAATTGCTCTTGAAATATGGAAACAGATTTGTTATTATTGTATGTTACTCATCAGACCCTACGCATCTAGCGTTTTAGTATAGTTTTGTCCGTGGTAAGTAATAATTGTAAAATCTTTTTGTTAACGATAAGAGCATCGTACGTTAACTTCCATTGTAACAGTTAAGCTTTCAGGTTTTCCCAGCCACTACTGTTAAAGCATGACCTTAGTATTGACATACGGTTGTCAATAATATTAATTGTCGTTATAAACATGTAACATTACGTTACCTTTTTTATTATATAAATTAAGTAAAAATTCTCCTTTATTTTTACAATGCACTATTTCAATATTTCTATAGTCATTACTTACGTCATACGTAATATTAGTAGAAGAACTTTTATTGATACTTACAACATTGTATAAATAATGAGTTTTAAATTCATCCCAAAAGAAATTAATGGTAGAATCTTTTTCATTTAAAATTAATGTTATATGTTGATCGTGTTGTGTAATCATAGGTTTATCACTATCGTGTAAATCAATATGATTAAATGTTAATGTTTGACCAATAAAGTCAAATGTGAATATTAATAACAATACTGATATTAATATTCCGTTTATGTAGGTTTTCATCGTTTAAGTTTTTAAGTTAAATATAAACAGTATCTAGTCTTTCTAGATGATCTATTTTATCTAAGAATTTCATTCTAAGATAAGTAGTTTTATAATAATTAGGATAAGCATTTTCGAATCTTTTTATTAAGAACAGTAATTCCATTCCTAACTCAGGAGTAGTAACATCTCTTATTGCTTCAGAGATATATTTATAGTCTAAATCAGCTTCCGTATAATGCATAATACTTATTTTTTAGACTCTAAGGTAGCAATTTCTTTCGAAATTCTCTTAATGTCTTTTGTAGTTAATGGTACTTTCTTGTCCCTTGTACCAACTTCTGTCTTCACTCCACTTTCTAATTGTGCTTTTAGTCTTACTAATGCACCATGTCTTCTGTCTCGCTTCATTGTGTTTTTTTAATTGTTAATAATTATATTTTTACAGCATATATCATAAATCCTATGAATAATAAGCTGCACCATAAAAAGCACAGTACATCCCAGTACCATGCTTTAGTTCTAAGTTTATTTAAAAATTTCATTTATTTATATTTTACTTCTAATTTGCATATAAACACAGTAAATAAATCCTAATGTAACAGTTATTACTGCTCCATATACAAGTCCTACTACACCAAATAAATACTCTACTGTCGCAAGAGCAAGCGTTGCTATTACTGATATTATAGTTGTCAGTAATAGAAAGTTTCTAAATGTTTTTTTCATTATTCAGATATTTTTTCATAAAGAATATGATTTAACTCTTCAGCTACATCGTTGAGCATTTCAGTATAAAAATCATCAGATTCATTAGCATTTATATCATCTATAATTGCTATAGCTTCTAATAATTCATAATATTCTGAACTTCCAACATAATTTGTATTTTGTTCTACTTTAGGAACTCTCTTCCCTGACCTAGAACAACTCGTTGTGTACGTTATTATAACTCCTGTTAAAAGAGCTATCCATAATACACCAACTGCCTTAGCAATTGCACTACTGATTTTTTTGGTTTTCATCGTTTTATTTTTTAGGTTAATAATCGTAATAATTTAAACATATTCATTACATCTAATCATCTTCAGTAGATTACCAGTGTCCTTGCAGTGATGCTTCCACATATGCAAGTTAGATTAGGATTAAATGTAACGAATACTAAGGAAGATGTTTGTCATCTCAGGCATTTCCTTTAATTACCTTACTACTTGCTTTATACACGATAGTAATTACGTGTGGTCCAAAATATTGGCTAAATGTTTGGCTGACATACTCATTCTACATTCAATTAAGGACAATATACGCCACTGTCCACCAATGTTTTTAAAAGTTTCCATAATCAACTTGTAAACAAGTAAGTCCAATAGACCTCCATAAGTTTACAACCTGATCACGGTCATCTAATACAAATTCTACATCATAATGAGGTAGTATATGATTAACATATATATTATGTTTAATTATAGAATCTTTTTGGTTATTACCTTCAGGTCTTATATATATTTCATCATAATAGACTCCATATTCTTTTAACCATTTCTTTGTATCTTCTAATGCTATTCCATCTCTACCCGTAAGGATAATAATAGTATATACATCACAAAGAGTATTTACAAGTTCTATAATAGGTTGATTAGGCAGGTCTTCTAAGACTCTATCCCAATCATAAGGACTTCTTTCTCCAGGTCCTCTTTTCATTTTAGCTAATGTACCATCAACATCAACTAGTATACATTTATTTTTTCCCATAACATTTATTTTATTTTTAATCGTATAAATCTATTAGAACCGCCATATACATTTCTTCTTGATATGTGAAGTTTCTACAAAGTCCTGTTTTATAATAAATATCATAATAATATTCATACAACAACCACTCAAGCATTTCTTCTCCTTCTTGATCTAATGTGATTACTTCTATTACCGGACAACGCATATCCATCAACTCCATCTCAAAATGTTCTTTTGCGTGTTCAATTATTCCTGCAGGTACAGGTAATTCCCTTGGTTTTACGTGTTCCATAACATTTATTTTTAATAAGTTTTAGAGGCAAGGGTGAGATTCGAACTCACTATCTGTTGGCAGATTCCTATCAATTCACTCAGATTATTGCCTGAATGTTGCATTGCCTTATTAAAAGGGAGTTGCCTAAATTCTCCCTTGATATTTACACTATAAATAGTGATGGCAATTTGTTGAAGTGAGGTGCAAGGCAAAGACCTGCAGGATTTTGTGCATCCAGTCAGGGACCAAAATGGTAATTACTCCATTCCCTAGTTGTATTTCACACTAGTCAGTATAACTGTCCAACCTCACTTCAATAAGTTTAGAGAGTCGATGTTCAGATTTTGGCATACTAATCAGACTCTCTTATTACATTTACTCTTTTTTGTCAAGGTTAGAGTCAAGGACCTCGGATATCTGTAGTGTATCATTGGACTGTCTGGTAATTAGAAGGGCCAGACTACCTTTAATAAGTTATCCTGCAGTTCACCCTACAGGATATTTAGTTTATCATTTCTGATAAATTGTCATAACATATAGTATTGATTTATAAGGAAACCAACCAACGGTGAATATATGTTATGAATAAGACTTCACTCACGTCATTTGGGTCAATGATTACAGGTGATCAAGCCTAACCAAAGAGAGGTGAGATACGGTCTTAGTATAATTTAACAATTTTCTGCACTTATTATATTTCAAATAAGTTATGAGATGTTATTTTTATTTTACCGTTTTGGTCTTTCCACTTCATAGTGTAATTCCCTTCGGCATCTGGTGCTGTTTGTGATATAAATGTCATAATTTTAAGTATTAAAGGATTAGTAAATATTACAGCATATCTCAATGCATCTCTATCTAGTTATTATGCGATAGTGTTTTTCTTTTAAAGGTATTTTGTCATGTATATGCTGTATACACCTATTAAACTATGTAATTAAATATCGTTGGGAAGACAGAAGAACAAATAATTACTTTTGTTCCCCTGCATCTATATATGCATCTATGTGCAGTTAACTTCCCATAGTAATAAAAAGTAGAGCCACATTGATAGAACCTTTGTTAGGATACTTACTCTATCTCGTGACTCTACCGCACTCATAGTTTTTTGGGCGGCAAGGATTCGAACCTGCTGCTACAGACATTATGCACATAATCTGTAGTTACCTTTATCAAGAATCATCAATAGTTTGCTTACCACTATCTATCCGATTACGCCACTAAGTTAATAAAAAGCAGTTTATCTACTTGCTTAGGTATACGCTGTTGCAGTATAAACTTAAGTTTTTACTACTATGTGCCAACGCACGTACAGCTTTTCTAATTCTTAATAAAAAGTAGAGCCACATCCCGTGACTCTACTAGAGATGCTTACGCACTCACAGTTTTCAGGATTCAAACCTACGGTTTTTATACTGTATCCGAATTTCATACTCTCACAAGGTTGCAATCCTTGACTGAACTATGCTACCTTGTCTAAGGGTAGTTTCATTTCAAGACAATTTCATTGCCAGCAATTGGATGAGAGTTAATAATAAGTTTAAGCTATAATTAATAATGAATAGCCGTCAATTCTGTTGCCAAGATGACGAATCTCCGTTTGTTAGACGATTGGAAAGACAATGACTACCCTCTGTCGGCAATCATATCATTGTAATCCTCAATAGGCATTACAACTCCATTAAAAAGAACATATTTCTTCATAACTTCACAGTTTATTGGTTAATAATCTAATTAGTATTCAGTATTTAGGAAAAAGATAGAGCCCCATTTCGGGGCTCACACAACTAGATAAGTTGTGCAGTGTAGAAGCCAGGTCTACCGTCCTCTTGGACACCAGGTTCACCAACGAAGATGACTCTGCCTGTTAGGTCTTGACCCTCAGTTAGTAGCTCTTTGGCTTGCTCAAGCGTAATCCCTGCATTAAGCGAGAAGCCACCATAAGAGTACTGGTCTTTAAGACCCTCCCAAACTGTTTTACGCTCAATACAAACGTATACACGGATACAAGTTTCGTCTGTTGGCTTGCCATCCACATACACTGTTGGTTCATACTGTTTCATCGACTTTACGGAGTAATTAGTTTCATTCTTTTTCATAGTTTTTAATTTTTACGGGGACTACATTGACCCACGCACAACTTAGAAGGGGTCGATGACCTTGGTACTCTCCACGTCTTTATTTTCTAAAGGCAAAATAATATAGAGGGGGGGGGTATATTTTCCAAAGTAAAAATAATATCAGATATTTGTAATGTGGAATTTTATAATGAAGGTATAGGATATAATGAGCCCCATGGCTTAATAGGATGTTTATTTACATTTAAGAGTTTTTCTTTAGTAATTTGTTACGAGACTGATGGAGAGTTAGAAAGTATAAACGTAATAGAAATAGATAAAGAAAATCTAGAAACTATAAAAGATTAAAATCTTATAGATTTATATATAAGTAAAAAAACACACTAAAATATAGCTAATGTACTATGGACCAGCAACTTAAGTGTTTTTGTACTATCACAAACGGTTGGCCACTACTATCACGTTTATGATAGTCCCACTACCACGTTTAGTATGGTTACTACTATCACAAACATGATAGTAAGCTTTCATAGTGAAAATTTTTCATACTCACAAGGATTTATCCAATTACTTTTTATACCTTTATGTAACTAAATTTTACCCCATGGATTACCGAAACTTTATAGACAAATGTATGTGTACACTCACATTAACAACGATTATAACCCTACTAATAATAGTTAGCTTATTTAAATGCTGCTCACAAACAGTGCTTATGCCTAACGATGGTTTCTGGTACGATTGGGAAAGCGACTATGGTTTTGTATATGATGATGGCTACACACAACGATATGCTAATAATGGATTAGGTGCTCTTACTATTTATCCTGCTTCAGTAGGTTATACTACTATAAACTTTATGTTTATGGATATAGAATATGAGCCTAATTGTCAATATGATTATTTAGAGGTATACCACGGCTCTACGTTTGATAGTTTAATAGGCAGGTTTTGTGGCAGTACTTTACCACTTACAATATCATCATCAGATACTTCTCGAGCATTGACATTACTATGGTCATCAGATAATAGTGTAAGAGACCCAGGGTTTATATTAGAGATTACTTCTATAGGAGGCTCTTTACCGATAGTACTTAAATCTTTTTTAGCTATACCTCGTGAAGATAAAGTACTATTAGAATGGGAAGTATCGTCTCAAGTTAATAATGATTACTTTAGTTTGTATAGATCTACAGATTGTGCTACTTGGGAATTAGTAGGAGTTAAAGAAGGTGCTGGGAATATTAATCAAGATATGTTGTATATGATGATAGATACAAATCCTTATAATGGAATATCTTATTATATGTTATCACAAACAGATTATGATGGTACTACTGAAAATTTTAATCCTGTAGCTGTTGTTATGAAAGAGGTAAATAAAAAGATATGGAAAACCTTTAATATTCAAGGCCAAGAAGTAGATACTGACTATAAAGGAACTGTTATTGATATCTATTACGATAACACATCACACAAAAGAGTGCAATAATTCTATTGTTACTATCAATATTATATATTGTAACTATAAAATTTGTATAGTATCATAATTTTTTTGATATTTGTACTATCAAATTCGTATATTTGCAATGTATAACTACTATAAACGAAGAAAGAGAAAAATGATAACCGTATATCTAGATACCAAAGATAGTATTCTTTTAAAGTCTAAAGATGCTACCTTTCACGTATTATATTATATACTGAATCAGACTGATATGGAAAGAAATACTTGGTACGCTGATAAAGAAAATAAACAACGTATTATGGATAAACTCGGTATTAGTCCTCCTACTTTAGATAAGCACATAGCTTCTTTAAAGAAAAGGAGACTTATTCTTACTACGGAGACTAGAGGGAAGTACATGTTAAATATGAGTATGTTTTCAACTTAAAAAAAATTAAAATGACTAAAACAAAAGAAATCGAAGAGGCTACTGAGGTAAATGAGGAGACTCCCGAACAATTAATGGAAGAAGCTGCTAAAATGAGAGAAACAGCTAGAGCAGAATGTGGAAAAGAGCTTGCAGCAATACTAGAAAAGTATGGCTGTGCTTTAACTGCACAAATGACTATTGATCCATCAGGCGCTTATCCAGAAGTGCTAATTATAGATGCACGTAAATCATAGTTATATAAGTAGCAATTTTGCAGACTTAATGGAAAAGGAACTGACTCTTAGAGAGCAGTTCCGAAACTATGAATTAGATTATAGTAAAAACTTAGAAGTAAAATATTTTGTGATGAGCACAGATAGTTTATTTTTTAAAATGGAGGTAAATATTTATGGGAACGAAAGAGAAACTTGAAGTAGCTAAAGAGATACTGGCTACAACATTTATAGCAGCGACTGAACACTCAGCAGCTTCGGGAATGCAGTTTAAGTATAAAAGCTATTCTGTAGAAGAAGATAAGTTTAAAGGATGGAAGTTTGAAATAATTGTGTCAGAACTAGGATATCCTGATAAAACTGTACAAGAGTTTAAATTTGAAAGACCTGCTAATATTGATGTTAAGAATATGGAGTATAATGTAATACTTCATGTAATGACAGCCTTAACAGAAACAGCAATGTTGAGCTGGTATCAATTAGCTAAAATGTTAAATACTGATATAAAGCTTCAAGAAGAAGCTAGAAAAGCATGATAAAAAAGATTATCACATTACCAACGAATGACAGCAAAATCTATAAGCAAATCCTTGCGTTCTTGAATTTTATGTTGGAGCTAACTCCACAAGAACGTGAGGTCTTATCAGAACTTATTAGATTAAATCAAGAATACGAGGCTCTTCCTGAAGACAAGAGAGCTAAGTTTATCTTGAGTACTGATATGCGTAAAGAGATAAGAGAGCTATTAGAAATTGAGGAAAAACACTTTAATGGTATTATATCCAGGTTAAAAAAGAAAAGTTTTTTAGGAACTCCTATTATGAATGAAAATAATATTATCCATAAAGAATTATTATTTAAACCTGATAAGGATGGGTTTAAGATAGAAATTAACTTAATTAATAAGCCTGTAGCTAAAGTTGTAAAACCTGTTAAAGTTGAAAAAAAGCCAAAAGAAAATATTGAGAGAGTTAGCGAAAACTCATAACATACCTATAGGAGTAGCAGAAGAAGTGTTTCATCTTTTTATACAAAAGATAGCAGGTTCCATAAGTGATCCTGATAAAAAAGAAGACGGTTTATATAACAAAGATAAATTTAAAACTATTCACATAGATAACTTTGGTAAATTTAAACCTAACATAAGAAACATAAGACATGCTAACTATTGCATAGAAAAAAAGAAAAATGAGGATTAATTTTGAAAATAGCTTTTGGGATGAATACCCAGAATTAAAGATACCAAAAGAGTTTAATGAATTATACTCTAAAGACAAATCTAAAAACAAAGTTAATAGCTCACGTATCATGTGGGCTATTCATCTTCATAGTCACCCTGAATCTAAACTATATAATCTTCCTGATAAAGAAGAGGTTATTGCCAGAGACTTTATAAATCAAAAAGACTTTAAATGGGAAACCTACAGTGAGCTTTTAGAGTTATATAAGAATGTAGTACTTAGTCCTGCAGAACGTGCATTACAAAATTGGGACGAGATTATGGCATTGAGAGACAGAGGAGTCAAAGAGTTTTATGTAGATGCTTTAGAGGCCAGAGACGCTGATATAATACTAAAACTAGATAAAGCTCTAGCTTCTACTCCTAAAATGTTTGATGACTACAAAAGAATTAAAGAATCCTATGAGGATGAGAAAACTAAAAAGAAAGGAACTAAAATAGCATCGCTATCAGATTCAGATGAAATATAATAAATATGAAAAGATTAAAATTAAATAAAAACTTATATTGGAATGACGCTCTTAGAATAAAAAGCAATGTTAAAACTATAAAAGAATGGATGGAAGAAGATCCAAAAGAATTGCATAATTTTTTTATTATTAAGGGGGGGAAAGGTAAAAGATTACAAAGACATATTTTTACAGAATTAAGGGATAAATTTCCTATAGATGATTAACAATACTAACTTCATACTTGATGAGATTCCTAATTTCCATCCCGAACTGCAATATTATGAACGCATAACATTTTGGGGTGTTCAAAAACGCAGGTGTGTAGAAGGATATTGGACAGGTGGTAAATGGATGCCAGGTCCGTTATATTATTATGTTAATTTCCATAACATACTTTTCGAAGATGAGTCATCAGTAGCCCAAGCATTAGGGCTACCTTGGCTCAGAGATATAGATTGGGAATTATTTTTAGCATATGAAGAATGCAGAGGCTTCTCAGGGTTTGAGAAAGATATTAAGAATACTTGTGATAGAAAGTATGGGCCAGAGAAAGAGCTGTCTATCAAGTTAGGAAGGATTACTGAGAAAGAAGCTAACTCTAAAACCTATATAGATGCTAGAGAATACTTAACTAGAAACCACGGCAAATCTTTAGGTAAACCTTTATACAAAAACTCTGCTAAGCATTTTATAAGTATTCAGTCTAGGGGTGGAGGTAAATCATATGCTTCTTCCGGCCTAGCATCCCATAACTATCTTTTTGACGGTGCTACTGATTACGATAACTACCTGGAAAGAAAAAAAGCTAAACAATACATAGCATCAGATACTATCATAGGTGCTATTGATACAAAGTATACCGAACCTCTTATTAAAAAATGTAAAGCAGCTTTTGAAAATTATGCGGGCTCATACAGAATAGGGGACGAGTTTTATCCTTCTCCACTAATGGTAGGTTATACAGGATCACTCGCTCCTAATAGAGAATATACTTCTCGAACAGGTTCTTTACTACGACATAGAACATTTAAAGATAATCCACTAGCGGCCAACGGTACTAGACCTAACTTATGTATTCTAGATGAGATAGGCTTTATGACTAACGTAAAAGAGGCGTGGGGAGCAATAGAAGCGACACAAGCTTCTAAACAAAAAAAGAATTTAGTTATATGGGCTCTTGGTACAGGAGGTCTTGTCTCTGGCCAAGCAGCCTTATATGCAGAATCTATTTTTAGAAATCCTTCGGAATACAATTGTATAGTATTTAACGATGAGTACGAAAACAGAGGAACTATAGGATATTTTGTTCCTTATTGGAAAACACTTAATGAATTTAAAAAGGGTCCTGATAGAGTTACCGATGAGTCTTTAGCTAGAATGTATATTAAGTCTAGAAGAGACCAAGCAAAGAAAGCTAATGACCCATCAGTTTACCATACAGAAATAATTAATGGGCCAATAGTTCCTTCTGAAGCATTCTTAGTTGTAGAAGGCGCATACTTTCCAACACTATTATTAAAAGAACAATTAGCAGAAGTAGAAGGAGGTAAACTTACCAAATACAAAGAGAGCTCTTTTAAAGGTTATTTAGTTTTTGACAAAGACAGTAAAGTAGAATTTAATACTGTGCAAGATGCTAGACCTATAAGAAACTTCCCACTTACTAGAGGAGAAGATAAAAAAGGAATGGTAGAAATATGGGTAAAGCCTCAAAAGAATGATGAGAACGTAGTACCATATGGAACATACATCGGAGGAATGGATGTTGTAGATAAAGCCAGGTCTACTACAGATTCATTGCCGTCTATTTTTATAATGAATAGATACACACGCCAAATAGTAGCAGAGTACACAGGACGTACAGATAATCCTAATGATTTTTATGAAATTTGTCGTAAATTATTAATGTATTTTAATGCTACGGGAATGTATGAGCAAAACCTTCCCGGCTTATTTACGTACTTTGAAAAGCAAAAATGCTTATATTTGTTAGCAGACACGCCTTATCAACTACGTAATTCAGATACATTTAGACAGGGAACTAATACATCTAAGGGGATAAATGCATCAGGTAAGGTAAATCAGACAGCAAGAGATTTTATTAAATCGTGGTTACTGGAGAGAATTTCTGAAAATTCAGAAATAAGAGCATTAGAGACCATATACTCACCTGCGTTATTAAAGGAATTAATAATGTGGAATCAGTATGGAAACTTTGACCGTGTTTCTTCGTTAGGTATGTTACTATGGCATGATGCTACTATGATGCGTACCACCGAAAAACGTAAAGAAGAAGTTAAAACATTCCTAGATGATCCTTATTGGGCTAAGATGGGAGTATTAAAAAAGAAACCAATTAATGCAGGAGGTTCAAATTTTTATGATTAAATTTGCATTTTAACAAAAAATTACTATGAGTCAGGATTCGCCAATAAAAATGCAGGGATACTTAAGCTTCCCACGACAAAAATTATCTGATAAGAAGAAAAATAAAAAATGGTACGAAAAGAATATAGATTACGCAGAGAATATTCTTGTATCAGATACTGACCTCAGATCTAACTTCCGAAACAAAAAAACTAATTACAATCTTAGAGCTAATATCATTAACTCAAAAGATTTTGAAAGATTCATTAATCCTGATAATTTAGACCTACAATCATTACCTGCAAGTTTTCAGCATGTAGGAATAGAAAACAGTAAAATAAACTTACTAGTAGGAGAATATGCTAAAAGGCGAAAAGAATATAGAGCATATTTATCTACAGGAGATGAAGAAGGAATTACAAGAAAAGAAACAGCATTAAAAGAAAAACTAGATGCTGAGCTTATGGAGATTATCCAAACAGAGTCTATATCGGAAGAAGAAATTCAAAAAAGATTACAAGAATTTGAAAAGTATAAAACCTATGATTTTCAAGACATCGCAGAAATCACTGCGAATAAAGTTCTTAAATATGAATACAAAGATCAAAACTTGGATTTTTTATTTAATAGAACTTTCGAAGATTTACTTGTAGGCGGAGAACAAATAGTATACTGCGGTGTATTAGGAGGCGAACCTGTAATGCGAAGAGTAAATCCTATGAACCTTTACACTTTAGGAGGGAGCTCTATGTTTATAGAAGATTCTGATATAATTGTAGAATATGGATATAAATCTATAGGCCAAGTTATTGATGACTACTGGGACGAACTTACCGAAAAAGATATCGAGTTCTTAGAAACAGGAACAGCTGATGGTTCTAGTAACAGTGCTTTAGGATTAAATAGAGATATTTCTATATTTGATAGATATGGAGAAGAAGCTAGTTTAGGAATTTTTCATCCTAATGAGTTAGGATTAAGAACCTTTGCAGGAGCTTTTGATACTCTAGGAAATGTACGTGTACTTAGAACATGTTGGAGAACTAGAAGAAAAATAGGCAAACGTAAATACTATGATGAAGACGGAGATGAGCAATATGATTTTGTTGATGAAAATTATATAATTAAAAAAGACGAGGGTGAAGAAGTAAAATGGATGTGGGTAAACGAATGGGTGCAAGGTACTAAAATAGCAGATGATATCTATGTTGCTATGGGTCCTATTCCTTACGCTAGTAAATCTATGGTAAACAAATCTAAAGGTATACCTCCATATATCGGAACAGTAAACAGTACTAATGATTACAGAGTACAATCACTTACTGATATCATGAAGCCATTAGCATACTCTTACGATATTGCTTATTACAAAAGAGAATTAGAAATAGCTACTTATAAAGGAAGCTTTGCTGCTATCAATAGTTCTATGATACCTTCAGGATGGGATCCTAAAGAATGGATTAAATATGCTACTGTAAATAAGATGGCGTGGTTAGACCCAACAAGTGAAATACTTAAAGGGCCTTCGCAAGGTAAATCCGCAGGAGCATTCAATACTCTTACTGCTACTAATGTACCGCTAGGAGATCCACAAGCTATACAAATGTATTCTAATTTATTACTTGAGATAGAAGCTACTTTAGGAAAACTTGCTGGTGTAACTGGAGCTAGAGAGGGTCAAATTCAAAACCGTGAAGCTGTAGGAAATGTAGAAAGAGAAGTTAGTCAGACATCTCACATTACTGAAAAATGGTTTGTATTAGATGCTAACTTCCGTAAAAGAGCGCTAGGTAAATTCTTAGAGTGTTGTAAATACGCTTATAAAAAGAATCCTAAAAAAGGTCAGTTTATCTTAGATGACATGGGAGCTGTTATGGTTCAAAACTTTGATGAGTTTGTTCTTTCAGAATACGATGTTCATATATCTAATTCTTCTGCAGATACGCAATTGTATCAAGAGCTTAAAGCATTATCTCAAGCAGCTGTACAAAATGGGCAAGCTACTATTGGCGATCTTATTGCTATATCACAGTCTGAATCTGTACAAGAAATATCTAGAAGACTTGCTGATTCTGCAGAAAAGATTAAACAGCAACAACAAGAAATGCAAGAGAAACAGCTTCAACAACAACAAGAAGCTGCTCAAATGCAGCAACAAACTGCTCAAGCTCAAATGCAACAAGAAATACAAGAGAAAGAAAAAGACAGAGCTGTTAAATATGCTGAAATAGAATCTAAAGAAAGAATAGCAGGAATGAAAGAAATTGCTTCTGATATTAGAGACGGTAGAAAGTATGATGAAGATACTGATGATAATGGTATAGATGATACTTTAGATCTTAGAAGAACAGATGTTGATGAAAACTTTAAGAACAATACTATTCGTTTAAAAGAAGGAGAATTGTCAGAAAGAGTTAGAAGTAATAAAGCTAACGAAGCTATTAAAAAACAACAGATAAAAGCAAACAAAGAAAAACCTAAAGCAAAATAAAGCTATAGTACTATAAGATATTTATGATAAAATAATCATTATAGTTTATAAAAATAATTTTAATATTGTAACAAAATAAAGACAGCAACAGTATGAGTGAAACAAAAGAAAACTTATTTGATGGCATACAAATTATGTCACCAGGAGAGTTAGAGTCATCAATCTCGGGAGAAGTATCAGATGATTCTACGACAGAAACAACAGAGGAAACGCCTGAATTAGTCGTAGCCCCTGTAAAGGATACAACAGGAGATTTAGGAGATGATTCTTCAGAACCTGAGATTGTAAGTCCTAAAGAGGAATTGGAGAATAAAGAAGTTAATGATGCGCCTACGGCTGTATCAGAAGGCAAAAAAGAAGCTTTTTATAAAGCTATGATGAAGGAGTTTATTGATGAGGGAATCATCGCATCTCCAGAATCAGAAGAAGAACTAGAGGGTTCTTTGGATAAATTGAAAGAGTTAATGAAAGGCACATTGGAAAAATCATTTAAAGGAATGACTGACCAATGGAAGAATAACTTTAGCGGGGCTAAAAAGAAATTTCTAGAAATAGAAGATTCTTTTTCAGAAGCTGACCAAGCTATTCAAGCTGCTCAAGACTTAGAGTTCTTTGAAAATGTAACTAATGATTCTATAAAAGAAGATACTAATCTTCAAAAGAATCTATACTATCGTTATTTAAAGTCTAAAAACTTTTCAGACGAAGATGCTGCTGAGCAAATAGAAGATGCAGATGCTATTGGTAAGTTAGAAGAAAAAGCTTTAAAAGCTGTACCTCAACTTAAGAAACATGCTACTGGATATGTTGAAAATGCAAAGCAAGCTAAAGCTGCTGAAGAGCAAAAATGGGCAAAACAACGAGAAGAAAGTTACAATAATTTAATGTCATCAATAGATACTAAAGAAGCATTCATTGATGGATTAAAATTAAACAAGGTAACACGGGAAAAGCTTAAAGCTAACATTACTAAACCAGTATATACTGACGATGATGGAAAAGGATATACTAGTTTAATGTATAAGCAAATGAGAAACCCTACCGAATTTGAGATGCTTATTAATTATTATGATTCTATGGGATTATTTGATTTAGATAAGCAAGGCAGCTTTAAGCCTAATATCTCAAAAATAAAAAATGTTGCTAAAACACAAGCAGTCTCAGAGATTGATAAAGTTATAGCATCAACAAATGAGAGAGGTGTAGGAAGAAACACTTCTGTCGAATCATCGCAAAAAGCTCAAGGAATTTTAGATTTATTAGAGCGAGGGATGGGAAAAACGAGAAAAAAATAAAGTAATAATATATTCGTCTAACAAATAAAAAATAGAAAACAAAATGGCACAATTACTTCCATTACAAAGATATGAAGCTATTGATTATAACGGTCTTGTGACTGATAATCATTTTCATGCTTTGTACCAACAAAAGCCTGAACTAATTAGTTCTGTGATCAGAGAGATTTACAAAACTAATTTACAAGGTAAATTAAGAGAGTTCGTTAACAGATTTCCAGTAAAAGAAGTGGAACAAGAAAACGGATTTTATAACTGGATGTTGCAAGGACAACACGATAAAAATCTTCCTTTATCTTCTGCAGAAACAATTGCGGGTACTACTATTAGTACTGGTAATGTAGGAGCTAACGGAGAAAGATTTAATCTTATCTTTGCTGAAAACATCTTCGAAGAAGGTAACGTTCTTAGAGGAGAAAGTGATGAATATCACTTACTTGTTAAGAAAGTATCTGACGCAGGTTCATTAACTAAAGTAGAAGTAGAACTAGTAACTGATTCAGCTGCTAAATCTGTTCCTGCTGATGAATTAGCTACAGGAACTAGATGGTCTAAATTTTATAGCCTATCTCCTTCTACATTATCTTACCAAGGTTCTAGTCCTTATTTCACATCTCCTTGGAGAATGGAAAACAGACCTTCTACTCTACGTATGGAGTACAAAGTTCCTGGTAACGTAATCAACAAAGGGAAAAACGAACCATTAGAGTTTGGATTCCAATACAAAGGTCAAACTGAGTCTATCTGGATTAACTATCAAGATATGGTTGCTCATCACCAATGCGAAGAGATGTTCTCAAGAATGTTGATGTATGGTAAGAAAAACTGGACTAATGATCACAAGTACTTAAACAAAGATGATAAGACTAAATATGCTATCGAATCAGGTGCAGGTTTCTTCGAGCAAGTTGCTCCATCTAACGTACACTACTACAATAGCTATGATTTAGATTGGCATCTAGAGATGTTACTAGACATGGGTGTTGGTAAAATCGAAAGAGGTAAAAGAACTATCCACTTGTTAACAGGTGAGTTTGGTGCTATTGAAATCTCTAAACAAATTCAGGCAAAAAGAGGTCAGTTAAATGTAACTGTTATCCAAGATAGATTCTTAGATAGTAACTCTAAGCCAGGAAACATTGGCGGTGGAAACACTAAAGCTACAATGGAGCCTCAATACAACGTTTACGAATGGTATAACGGAGTTCGTATTATGGTTGAAATCCTTGATTTCTTCGATGATGATGTATACTTCCCGAAACAACATCCTGACGGAAAAGGTATCGTTGAATCTCACAGAATCTTAGCTCTTGACTACGGTGAAGAAGCAGGAATTTACAGAGTTAAACCTAAAGGTGTTCCAGATTATAACTGGGCATACATTCCAGGTATGAGAGATCCTTTCTCTCCTGCAGGAAAAGGTTCTCCGAAATTAGTAGCATCTCCTATTGATGGATATGAAGTTCATATGCAAAAATGGGGCGGTATGATGATTGAAGATCCTACGAAAGTAGTTGACCTTAGATTATCTGTAGACTAATATAAGATTGTAAAAGCCTCCTCGTAATGGGGAGGCAATTACATAGTTTAATATAAATAAATAAAAATGACAGCAAAAACAGCAACAAAAAAAGAAACTATCGTTTGGGGCTCTTATTTAAGAGATGAGATAGTAAGTGTTAGGCCAGTAGAATCATCAGGAAAATGGTCAACACTTTTAGTAAAGGGACAAGATAAAAAGAATGACCCTTTTATTTATAACAAAGTTAAGAGAAGCTACCAAGTTCCTCTTAATGATTACCGAAGAGGTGGAGGAGTGAAAAGAATTTTAGACGACCAAGAGAGGCGTTATATAAAAAAATACTTTGAGAAATATCCTAACGGAATGACTCAACAGGAGTTCTTTGAAACAGAATTAGGTGTAGACTTAAATGTCACATTACCGACAGATGACAATTTCTGGAGGACAGATAGAAGAGGACGTGTAACAATGACTAAAGAAGGAATACAATTAAATTTAAGTTTTCCTTTAGATATGTTAAAGTACCACATTCTATTATCCAACAAGAAATTAGTTTCTCCGTCTTATGATGACAGAGTACTAAGAGCTACTTATGAATTTATGATTGTTAACGACAATAAAGTAACTTCTAAGAAAGTTGAAGCAGCTGAACTTAAAGCTAAAGCATATACTAAATTTGCCGAGATTACTGCAGACTTAGGAAAAATGAAAGGCTTTATTAAGTCGCTAGGAAGAACCATCCCGGCTAACAATACTAAAGATTGGTTAAAATCTGAAGTATTAATGGTACTAGATGAAAATCCAGCAAACTTTTTAGCCGTGGTTAATCATCCTGAATACGAACATAGGATTTTTATCCAGGAAGCAACTGAAGCAGGAGCTATTAAAAAGATGAGTAATAAAAGATATGTATTAGACAACGGTATCGAATTAGGAGACCTTGGAAGTACAATCGCTTATATTAATAATGATGACAATCAAGAGGTAAAAATGAGAATTAAAACTCAGATTGAATTATCAAAAAAATAGAACATGACCGCAAATGAAATGGCAGATGAGTTAGAATTAAGGCTAGATAGAATAGATAGTTTTGGTTCACCAGGGTACGAAGATTTCGATCTTACGTCAGCTCTGACTGAAGCTCAATTGCTATACATTAAGCAGTTTGTTAGTGAACTTAATAACCGTAAAGGCCAAGGCCTAGAGGAAACCGAGATAAGAAACCAGGGATTAAGCGCCTTGATAAAACAAGGTGCTAATCTTACAGTTTCTGCGGATCAAACAGGAACCTTAGATAACGGAAAGTTCTTTGATTTACCTGCAGACTTTATGTATACTATATATGAAGAAGCAATGATAGACAAGCAACAATGCGGTACAACTAGCTTTATTAAAGCATGGATAAATGTAATAGCTCACGATGAGATATGGCAATATCTATACAATAAATATAAGAAACCTTATTATAAAGATTACGGATGGGCTCGTGTATGGAGACTAGGTTACCAAAGAGAAATAGACGGTAGCAATCCTGCATTAGCTGCAACACCTAAAAGACACCAACTCGTAACTGATGGAACTTTTAATGTTACTAGTTATACAATGAACTATTTACTATTCCCTAGCGATATTACAGTAGATAGAACCACTCCTGCTAACAGCAGAAATTGTATATTAGATGAATCAACCCATACGGTGATTATAGACATGGCAAAGAACCTAATGTTACAAAGAGTAAAAGAACAAACTGTGCAGAATATAGTTTCTGCAAAAGACCTTGAATAAAAACTTAATATTAACTAAAAAATAAAACAATGCAATTAAGAAGACAAGACAACGTAAATTATGTTGCAATCGGTGACAATACTGTTGACGCAACAGCACCTTCAGGAACATTAGCTGCTTCAGCAAATGTAACTGACGGAGATGTAGTATTAATAGATGAAGATAATAAAATTTTAGAAGCTGCTGATTATACAGCTTTAGCTGCTGACAGAAAAGTTAGAGTAGCTCAAGTTATTAGTTTAGCTAATCAAAAATTTATTTTTAGTCCAGCAATGACTAAATCAAGTATTACTACTTCAATGAAAGGGTATACAGCCCCTGATCAACAAGTAACTAGAATTGGTTATAATGGTACTACAGGAGCACTTCCTACTACTACTGTTAAAACAGGTTTCTTTATCAAAATTCGTAAGAATGATAATGATGCCGCTAACAGAAGCCAACCTAATAGCTTATTCGCTCAGTTTCAAACTGATGCTACTGGTTCTCAAGAAGAATTAGCTTTAGGATTAGTAAAAAGTGGTATTCAAAATATGAGTACTCAGCCTGCAGGAAATAATGGATATGTAAAATTTGAAATGCTTAATGCTGGCGCAAGAACTGCTGCTACTGCTACAGGTGTTGTAACATTAACATTTACTAAAGATTCTACATTAGTAACAGCTTCTGCTGCTACTGCTTCTACAAATATTGTAGCAGGAGATTACGTAGCAATCGCTGCTGCTACTACTTCAGGAGTATATAAAGTAAAATCTAAAGATGGTTCAGGAAATCTTACTTTAGAAACTGCTTATCAAAGTGCTACTACTACAATTGTAGCAAGTGCTGCTAATATTCGTATTGCTAATGCTGCTGCAGTTGCTGCTGCTTCAGGAGTACAATTGACTGGTATTGTTAGTGATTTTGATGTAGATGCTTTTAGAAACTATTATTCTAATAGATTTACTGCTACTTTCTCTGATACTTCTACATTAAATACTCATGTAACAGGAGCTAAAGACGGTAACGGTGTATGGCAACAAGTTGCTATGGACGAATACATGTCTATGGGTAACCAGGGTGAAAACAGTATGTTAGGAACTCCTCCTGTAATGAGAACTAAAACTTTTGTTGAAGGTGGTACATATTCTTCTTTAATGATTGAATCAAATGAAGATATCCAAGGATTAACTGCATTTAATAGAGAAAGATCTTCTGTATTAGTGTATGGACAAAGAACTGCTGGTAATATTGTTACTAACACATCTGCTTTTCATTTAGCAGCTGTATTAGGAGCTGGAACTTTACCTGCTTAAGAGTCTCTCTCCCAAACCTCAGTAGCCTGTCACGTTTTTTTGCTGTCAGTGACAGGCTACTTTTTAATTAATTTTCACTATTTTTGTATAAAATAAAAACTATTATGATAACACCTTTTATATTTTAAATTATTAGATATAAACAGGTGTTATTTTTTTATGAAGCTATAATAATTAACAACCATGATACAGGGCATTACGCTTGTACTATTAGAAATGATTCTAAGATGGGTTTTAAAACCTGTAAGTATTGTGTATACCTTTATAAAGTTGTTAATCTTGTGCGATGTAAGATGGAGACTCTTTATTAAAGTTTTTAATAGATACTTAGTGAGAATAGCGTTAGCCCAGGATCAAGCGGATAACACAACAATGAGGTTTTTATTTAATGATTTATTATTAAAAAAAGGCAGCAAAAGTTATAAGTTTGGAAACATGAATGAAAAAATATCTTCAGTACTGGGAAAAAATCAAAGAGCAAAAACTCTTAATAGATTAGGAAGATTTATTAATGGCATTCTTAATACTATTGAAGAAGACCATTCTATAAATGCTATTAATGACGATGTTACCGATCAAAATTTACCAACAATAAACGATTAAAATGGAAGACACTACATTAATAATAGGAGCACTTGCAACTTTAATAGCAGCTTTTGGTATAAAAGAAATATGGAATATCTGGAAGAAAAAGATAGATATCCAGGCAGCTAAAGAAATTAGGGAAGAAGAAAAAGAAGATAAAGCTTGGAGAGCTGAAGGCAAACTACTTGCAAAAGTAATAGAAGAACTAAAAGAAAAAATTCAAGAACTAGAAGAAAAGATAGACAGATTAGTAGATGAAAATACTGCTCTAAAAGTAAAGATAGGAAAAATGGAAGAGCAATTATTAGCAAATGCAGCTTCTAGGTCAAGAACTAAAAGAACTACTAATAAGAAATAACAATGGCATTATTACCTAAAATATCACTTTCATTAGAAAATAAATGTGACAAAGTAGACATTTGCGAAGAAACAGGCGTTTACGCTGTAGGCAATGTAGGCGGTTGGGGAGCACCTAATATAACAATGGCCAACGCAGTGACTGCTAAAGTTTACGTTTATAATTCTGCAGGTACATCATTATTACAAACATTTACTATTAAAGATGGTGCAACAGATTTATTTCCTGCATCATTATTATCTCCTTTTCAAGCTTTTGATGGAGCAGCTTGGAATCAAACAGACGGCATATTTAAGATTGTATATACTGTAATAGACGCTGTTCCTACTACTTATAATAATGATGAACAATATTGCTTATTTACATGTAACCTACAAAACTGTATGGAAGTACTTATAGGCAAAATGGTAACCGAATGTGATGCTGAAAAGCTAGATGAATATAAACAAATTTTAGATCAATTAGAGGTCTTACTTTATGGAATTAAAACGGCATTTGCTTGTAAGAATTTTACAAGAGCAGAAACACTGCTAACAAATGCTGCAACAATATGTACAACTTTTTCAGGATGCGATTGCGGATGCGATTGTAACTGTTAACAATTAAAAATTAAAACAATGAGCTGTTCTTGTAACGACTGTAACGATATAACACTTTTTTCTGGAAATCCCGGAACTAACGGAATTTTTGGAGGCCAATCATCTAAATGGAAATTTGATGCTGTTGCTGGAACTGCTCCTGGAACTAGTTATATTAGATTTAATGTAGGAGCACCTGCTAGTGTTACTACAATATATATAAATGAAACAAATTTTGATTCAACAGACATGTCTGCATTTCTTACTAGCTTTAATGCTACAGGAGATTATGGATTAATTAGATTGTTTAAAGAATTTGACGCTAATACTTTCTGGATAGGAACTATTACTAATATAGTAGACGCAGGAACTTATAGAACATTAACAGTAACTCATACTCAGTCTAACGGTACATTTAGTGCAGATGATGCAATAGTAGTTTCTTTTACTCCTATAAAACAAGGAGCATTAGGAGCAGAAGGCTCTATAGTAGCAACAGGAATATGGGATTTAACTTCTACTACATACACTTCTCCAGGAAGTGCTTCGGGACAATATGCTAATTTAATTTATCAAAATACAAGCGGAGTACCTAAAACGTATAAAGTAGACGCATCTTTTAATTGTGGAAATGCAGCTGTTTCTGGCCTTAATCCTAACGGAACAAAACTTTGTGTAAAAGCAGCAATAAAAGTAGGACCTTTGGCTTTTGCAGGAGCTGCCTCATATGAAGTACACAACTTTTTTAGAGTTGAATCAGACATTCCTCACGGAGCAAGACAAGGACAAGCTTTTACAATACAAGTAACAGTTCCTAATAATGAATATATTACTTTAGAATTTGCAACATCAGATGCAGGAGCTGCGCCAGAAAACGGAAGAGTAAATTCTGCAACACTTTATTATAGAGAAGTATAATGACTGTAAATTGTTATAAATTAAAAGTATGGAGTCTGCAGTGTAAATTTTCTACACTAGCAGAAAAGTATATGAATAATATGCTACTGGGAATAACATGTCCAGAGCAGTTAGATTATTTAAAAACTTTTAGAAGATCCTTAAAACTTTTAAATAGATACGATACTAGAGATGTAGTAGATAAAACAACAGATTACAATGTAGTCTCATATGCTACCATTATAAGTATATTAGAAACACTAGAAAAGAAATACTAAAATGAGTCTTATACCTAAAATATTTCCTAGACAAGCTAGAAACGAAACTCAAGCTAGAATAGAGATTTTCAAAAATAGCTATGATGGAGTTCTTTATTATAAAGATAGGTATGGTAATTTAATACCAATTGCTCAAGGAGATACTACTATTTATTCAATAGACGGAACTCTTACAGGAGGCAGACTACTTACAGGAGCAAATAATTTTTTACATTTTAAAGGCTTAAGTGAATTTACTGTAGATACAGCTGCAAATATTAATTTAGGCCCAGGAGGAGAAGTGTTAGTAGCAAATACTAAATCTATTAGTTTTGATAATCCTACTGGTTCAGTAACAGCATTAAAAGTACGTTCTAGTGTATCAACTTATTTAAGTTTTGAAAATACAGGCGTTGGAACACCTCCAACAAAAGTTAGACTTTCAGGAGTAGACGGTATAGAATTGTACAATAATTCAGGTAAAACTATTATAGAAAATAACTTAGCTTATTATTCAGGAACAGGTAATAGTGTAGCTAACATTACTGCAGACCTTAATCCTAAAGTAATTCCTTCAAGAGAATGGGTTAATAATGCTATTTCTTTAACTCCTACTATATATACAACAGATGGTAGTTTAACAGGTAATAGAACAGTAACACTTGGAGCTTTTGATTTAATATTTGATGGTGATGGAGTAAATCCTCCAATGTTATACTTAGATGCTAGTACTGATAATGTAGGTATAGGCGCTGCTCCTAGTGCTTATAGACTTGATGTATCAGGCGATCAAAGAATAACAGGAGCATTAACTCTTGGAACACCTCTAGCTATAGCTAATGGAGGAACAGGACAAATTACACCTCAACTAGCTACAAATGCTCTTACAAGAGTAGGATTAGCAACTAATGAGCATGTACTTACCAAAGATACTGGAACTGGAGACGCTGTTTGGAAAGCTGCTACAGGCGCTGCTTCAAGTATATATACTGCTTCAGGAACAATTCCTACAACTACTGTAGCTACTGTTACAGATACTTTAAACTTTAACGGAGGAAGAGTAGGAATTAACATTGCTCCTGGAGTATATGATTTTCAAGTAGCAGGAACACAAGGAGCTTCTGTAAGTAAATTAAATATAAACTCTGCATATTCTTTTCCTACAACAGTCGCTCCTGCAGATAACGGAAAAGCTTTAACCTATAATTCAGGAACAGGTAATTTAGAATTTGCTACAATTCCAAATATTTATACAACGAATAGTACTGTTGGAACATCTAGAGTAGCAACATTAACAGATACATTAACATGGAACGCTGGTTCTGTAAGAAGAACGGCTAATTTAACTGCTATAATAGAAGTAACTCAAGAAAGCGACTTTGGAACTCCTGTGGCAGGTGTCATAACTTTACCTGCTAACACTACTTATCAAGTCATAGGTTCAGTTACATGTAGTAGTAGGCTAGTTGTTTCAGTCGAAGGTGTTTCAATAATTGGTAATAATAGACAGCTAGATAAATTAGTATATACTGGCACAGGGGATTTTATAACAATAATAGATGTTGACTTCACACTAAGGGATGTGTGGATATCATCTACAACGACAGGCTCATTATTAATTAAGGGGTCAAATGTTACTGCGTCTGGATTTAATAATGGAAGAACAAAAGTACTTGAAATAATCAACTGTCAGTTTAGGAATTGTTACAATGTAATGGATATAGATGGCTTTGATTTAGTTGATATATCAAACACATTATTTTTCTATATACAAGCACCTAGTATAGGTTTAAGATTTAGAGACACGTCTAAAATAGAGTTTGCATCATGTGAATTAATACGTTGGTATGATGAAACAACCAACCCTACACCTTCTGGTTGGGCCACTTGTTCAATGATAGAACTAAGAGCTAATAACTTTGCTTCATTTGGAGCTGTTAATATTAATGGATGCATTATACACCCACAACAAACTCAAAACGGTATTGATATAAACGCAGCGTCTACTACAGGTTTTGGTACTATATCATCTAATGCATTTATAAACACAGGACTTACAACAGGAAAAGTATTCTTACCTGAAGCAAGTAGTTTACCTGATTATTCACAAACTGCAACATATACTTACGATGTGTTTGCTAATCAAGGAATATTAAACTCTATTTCAGGTGTAATAATGACAGTTGTTGGCAATACAGCTGTTACAACTTTATCAGCTAACACCCCTACAAACGTAAACACAGGAGGACTTGCCACTCAACAAAGTGGTGTTAGGTACACGACAACGGCTGTTGGTAGAAACACGTACAATGGTACTAAACAAGTTTATGTATCTTTACACGCTTCAATATCTTACGAAAAACAAGGCGGAGGTACAGATCCATATACTTTTTATTTTTATAAAAATGGAGTACTTTTACCAGGTTCAGCTACAGAAGTTGAAGCTGATGCAACTGGAGCCTTATCCCTTGTTTATGGGACTTTAATGAGTCAAAACGATTATATAGAACTATATGTAGAAAATACTAATAGTAATGATGATATGTTAGTTAAAGACCTACAACTATTAATAAGAGAATAAAATAATTAAAATAAAATAAAATGAATCCAGACGAAATACAATTAAAACAATTAGTAGCCTTACAAAGAATAGCTTCTGTAAGAGGTACTTATGTAGTAAATAATACCGCAGCAGTAACAGATAAAGACTTTAGTGAGTTTTTTGTATGTGAAGATACTGTAATAGCAACCTTATTAGAAAATGGAGGAGGAGATGTTAAAACTAAATATATAGCTGCTCCAGCTACTGCATTAAAAGCAGGTACTATTGTAACTTGCAATAATGGTAAATTTACAGGTATTACATTAACAAGTGGGTCAGTAAACTTAATATTATTATAAATGAGTCCTGGGTACGGGTACGGAATATCAGATTTTATGAGCAGTAGTAACAGTGCTGCTACTAGAGGAGAAGGAGGAGG
>Ga0114919_10000476_pt1 | contig 31109 bp, 25 predicted proteins | sample BlataG_FD_88682 | JGI IMG/M metagenome (GOLD analysis project Ga0114919, IMG submission 88682) | Deep subsurface microbial communities from Black Sea to uncover new lineages of life (NeLLi) - Black_00105 metaG | ecosystem: Environmental > Aquatic > Marine > Oceanic > Sediment | place: Atlantic... | reverse complement strand
TTAAAAATAAGGGAAAAAAAAAAAAAAAAAAAAAAAAACCTCCCAGGAGGGGCTGTTTGATTCCACGGTTCCAACCCCCCCCCCCCCCCCCCTTCTCTTTTAGTCTTATTCATTCATCATTCAATTCAATACCACAACAATAACAAGCACCATCAACGGCGACAACAGAGTGTGGATCATGGTTACCTCTCTTTTATGCATGCACGCTTTTATCATGAAATAAATATACCAACCTACGTACTTCCTCTCTTTTTATGTTTTTTTTTTTGGAAATAGTTGAAGTAGGAAAGGATAGCACAGAGAGTGAGAAAAGAGAGAGTAACGTACACCACACACTTCTCACTTTCCTTTTGAGTCTCCTTCCCCTCTTTTCCCTTCCTTCTCTTTTTCCCCCCTCTTCTGCTCTGGTTTATGAAAACGAAGTCAATTTTGTACCAATCATTTACTAACAAAGCACTACAATTCAACGCTCCTCTTCTTTTTTACTTCCCTGAAAGATAGGGAGATGGTTTGTTGTTATTGTGTCCGTATTACTTGGGGCAGGGAGTTTTTTCCCTGTCCAAGCAGCGGCAAAACCGATATCAGCGGCAAAAATAAGATAAATATGAATCATCCATATCTAGGAAATGTAGCGTATACTGTTAATTACTAGATGCTTTCTACTGTAAATGCACCCTTTGATTAATTCATAGTAGTAGATGATGATGTTTGTGCTGTTGTCAGGCAGAGCAAACAGAGGAAGGAGAGGTCGGGGCGCACGTGCCCTCCCAGAAGTATTTTGGGAAGAGATGTCTAGCATGCACAGGTGCAAATTCAACGTGGATTCTAAATGCAAGCGGAAACCAGACGTCTATGACTATGTTTCACACTGAAAATTGATAAGTATCATCACTAAAAAGCGGAAGTTAATTTGCATCTCATCCACCTTGAACATTTAAAACACTCCCGTGAAAGGAGATGTTGACAAGCGCTGCAACGACTCATCTAACTCGCTTCTTCCTCAAGAAAGTATCAACGCAAGCTCTCCAGTCTACCAAAACCAACTCCTCCCGGCCGCCTCTCTCATCCCTCTTCCGCACCATGGCCCAACTTCAAAAGGCCGTCGTCAGGTCTCTCCCAGACCAACCAAACCTCACCATCACTCTCACTATTGGCGGCAAGCAACGCAATCTAGACAGACCTAAGAATGAACCCTTGGAGAAGCCTCTCTCTAGGATACAGAAAACCTCTCTTGGAGGTGGTGGTAGATTCAACAAGAAATCAACAGCAAATTATAACAAGAGGAACTCCACTTCTGCTGATGCTTCTACTACTACTACAACCATACCATCACCCTTATCATCATCTAGCAATTCTCATGATATCTTCCTTTATGACGGCCCCTCCTCCTCCTTTCCCTCACTAGACCCAGCCACCACCACCAACGAAGCAGCTTGGTGCAAGTCGGGCAGATTGTTGGTCATAGGAGAGGAATGTTGGACAGTGGAGGTCAACCCTCCTACTATTACATCTCTCTCTGTGCTGGGCGTGAAATGCTTTGTAGGCATACCCATATGTCCTATTCCTTTGTTGCAATTTGCGAAAGAAGAAGACTGCCACTGGCAATGGTACTGCTCTCCTTCAGCTACTGAATGTACTACTCCGAGTACTACTACTAGAGCAATGAAAGATGGATATCATGCTATTGAAGGAGCAACTCAACGCTTATTCACTCCTACGCAAGATCTTGTTGGAAAAAAACTCAAAGTAGAATGCATTCCAGTAAGAAGAGAAGAGGATAGTAGTAATGATATGGTAATGATGATGGTGGGAGAGGGTATGCTGACAGAATGTGGTACAGTACTATCTCACCCTGGTCCTCCTGCACCCCGTACGACTTCTTCTATTTACACCTTAGGACGGCATCAATATACTCAACACTACACTCAATCCCCAGATATCCGTGTCATCACTTATAACATACTAGCGGACCAATATGCCTCCACTGAGGCAGCCAAGAGTCGTATCTTTTCTCACTGCCCCAATTTTTTTTTACAACCCGACTACCGCCGACCACTGGTGCTAGGAGAAATTCTAGGATACAAGGCAGATGTGATTTGTTTACAGGAAGTAGATGAGAAGATGTTTTCCCAGCTGTTGCAGCCTGTTTTGAAAGAATATGAATATGAAGGGATGTACACAAATAAAGCGGGGGCAGTGAGAGAAGGTTCTGCAATGTTTTGGAATAGTAAGAGGTATAAGTTGGCTGCCAGTCATGAATTTGCCTTGAAACATTTGTTTTCTAATAGTGGTACGAGGGTGAAGCCGGCAACACCGGCATCGTTAAAACTAGAAGAAAGAAGTGTAGGGTATCAGAAAGTGTTTGAGAAGATGCTGTCTTCTTCTGCTGCTTTGACACACGCCCTTCAACGAGTGGGCACTGTAGCACAGATGGCTCTCCTTCAACCTGTCATTAGTAGTAATGATAATGATAGTAATAGTAGCAACACCCCTCCATCTTCATTTTTGTCATCTCCACCACTCATGGTAGCCAACACACATTTATTCTATCATGCTAGAGCCCCACACATCAGGACTATGCACACATGGGGCATCATTCAAGAAGCACATGCATTCATCCAGCAATATAAAAAAGATAACAACAAGAACAATAAACAACAAGAACCAGCATTGATATTTTGTGGAGATCTGAATAGTGACCTTAATGATGGTATACCTGGTGCTATTCATTTATTATCACATGGCCATCTTCCCGCTGATCACTGGGATTGGTTCTTTGGAATGGAGTTCTCCATGTCTGCCCGAGGAGCTACCCATAACACTGCCACCAATAATTGTAATGATGCTAATGATAATGGAGAAGAAGAGGAAGACGAGTTGATAGAAGAGGGTGCAATGGATCAAGAAGTGAACAAGATGCTTCAACACGCTCCTGCTGTCCACCCTACCTCCCCCATACCATCACCGTCATCATCCTCTTCAGTGGTAAATGAAGTAATAGTACCAGGTGTAGATCTGTCACTACCACTGTCATCACTCCAAGCAGCAGATGAGTTGAAATCCCCAGTCACTAATTGTGTTCAAGGGTATAAGGGCCTGTTAGATTATATTTGGTATGATGGAAGGTACTTGCAAAGAAAGGACCACGTTCCAGTACCTGAATTGGAAGAAGGGGAATATTTGCCTAATGAGAGGTATCCTTCTGATCATATTGCTGTGGTGCACACCTTGACTCCTCGTAATGGTGGTGGTGGTAGTAGTAGTGATGGTGATCAGAGTGGCAGTGGAAAAGGTACGCATAGTAACAGTGGTGGTGATAACGACGATGACAACAATAATAACAACAATACGGCTACTCTAACAAAAAGGATAATGCCTGCTGCAATGTATAATGTAGGAATAGCAGCCGAGACATTAAAAGCTGGGAAGATCATTGCCGTCCCAACAGACACATTGTACGGCCTCGCTGCCGCTGCTAGTGACTCTTCGGCAATACGGAGCATATATGCATTGAAACAGCGTAAGGACACTAAACCACTCGCTATATGTGTTGCTGATGTGGAGGATATATCGGCATATGGGGAGATTCACCATCTTCCAGGAGGGTTGTTGTCGCAACTCTTACCTGGACCTGTGACCATCATTCTCAGGCAGCAACCTGATGCACCATTGGCTTCAGAACTTAACAATCATAGTACTATTGACAATAAGAGGAGCAACAGTATTGCTGTGAGGATTCCAAATAATCAATTCATCAGAGCGATTTGTAGACAGCACAGAGGAGCAGTAGCATTGACCAGTGCCAACCTGAGTGGAGGGCCCAGTACATTGTCTGTTGATGAATTCAAGCCACTATGGCCTGCTTGTGGAGTTGTTTTTGATGGAGGAAGGTTACAACCTGTACAAGTACAGCGTAGTAATATAGACGGTAACGATGATGTGTCTCATGTAGGTAGAAATGGATCTACAATTATTGACCTCTCATTATCAATATCATCGTCAGATGGGGGGAAGAAGAGGTATAGAATTGTGAGAGATGGGGTAGCGTTAGAGGAGACTAGAAGAGTGATGACAGAACATGGCTTTGTTGAAGAGTAGTAGTAGTAATAGTGGTAACGGTGTCTTGCTTATCTGTTACTTATAATTTATCTTGTTCAGTTCTTGATGACAAAACAAATTAGCTCTCTCTTTTCAAAAAACATGCAATCAATCAATCAAAATCTTCTCAAAATGCCACCAACAGCACCTTCTCCTCCCTCACTCCCTTCCATTAAAATCTATTTGGTGCCTGAAAGCTGATAGGCACTAAATATTGACCAGGATTATATTGAGCACCCAAATTGGCCAACCTGTCCAAGTAATCATTAAAGTCAACCTCATATTCAACCCTGGCAAATGTTTTTTTACTCTTGTCATACTTCTTCTTCCATTGGTTGAAATCAGGGTCAGCAGCAAAGGCAGCTTCCGTAGCCTCCCTATCGGGGGAAGAAGCACCCCACAATATGTAGGACACACGTTCAAAGAAGAGGGGGAGCTTCCCTGGAGTGGGACCGAGTTTGTTGAAGAAGGCCTTTACTTCTTCGACAGAAGCAGTTGGGGGGAGTGCTTTGACTGGACCTGCGTCGGGAGTGGTGGCGTCTTTTCGGCCGATTCTGACGGTGATCAAGTTGCCATATTTGGTCCATTCATCTGCGCCGTATTCTGGGTCTTTGGCTCGGTCAATACGGGCTTGACGCCATTCTGCTTCCGTGGCTACCTTGACAGCCAGTACCATGAGATCAGCCCAGGAGATTGGATCTTGGCCTGATTGGTTGCTGGCATCAATTTCCTTTTTAATCTTGGCTAGCTTGTCTACAATAGCCTTGAGGTCTTTGTTTTCTGGACGTTTGAGCTCCTCGCTGAGGACGATGGAGCCGTTGACTCCTCCAGTCTTGGTGGCAACATCATAGGTGCTGGCATCCTGGATGAGGAGTCTGAGGCAAGGGGCAGCATCTTCTGGTCCGAGAGAGGCACGGATCTTGGAGAGTGATCTGTTGGTGAATTCACTGATGATGTCCTTCTTTTGGAAAGCCGAGAGGTTGTCTGGAAGGATGGTTTTGGTGATCATAGCAGGGCCGCCGTCGTCGGCGAGAGCGGGCAAGGCGATGATAGGAGCAGCGAGTGCTCCGGCGATGCCACCTAGAATGGATCTGCGATCGGTTGAATCTGCAGATGCTTTGACTACTAGAATTGCATTGCCACGAGTAGAGCGAGCTACTGTGGGCTTGGATCCAATGATGCTGATCTTTGTAACTTTAAACATAGTTATAGAGCTAGCTTTGAAGTATATAATGCAAATCTAATCAAATCCCACCTTGATCTAACCCACAATGATGTTGATCAAACGATTTTATCCGTTTTCAATAATTGATCTCCTCATTATATCTTCTTGGCCGACATCCCTCATCTTCTCCAACAAACTCCGAATGTGAGTTGTGCAGACCACATGTCTACTTCTTTTTATCTATACAACCCCCCTCTCTCTCCTCCCATCTTTTCAATACCAACATTACACTCAACATCAATCATTTAACTGAAATGTATTCCAGCTTGATTAAAAGCAGCCAATAATGCTAGGAACTCATCTTGAGTCATTTTAGATCCTCTCTTCTCTGCAGAATGTGACGTTTCTAATACAGATAGGATCTTCTGTTTGAAACCTTCACTTGCTTTACCTCTCTTCTTCCTCCCCGGCTGCTGATGTGCTCCTTCATCTCCTTCCTCTTCTTCCATCATCATCATTGTATCATCTTCTTCATCACCATCTTCATCAGCTCTTTCTTTATCAACCTCACCACCACCACCACCACCATCAACTGCCATTCTATTTAAACTTGCCACTAAATCTTGCTCTCCTCCATTATTATTAACTTTACCCAATGCTTTGGCCATTTCATAATTCTGTTCCAACAAGTACAGTGTGCTCGGTTGCCTAAATATTGCACTCAGTGTCTTATTCTTTCTCATAAAACACAACCTGGTCAACCCATCCCACTCTACAAAGTTAATAGCTGGGGGTGGGTTTCTAGGTTCTATCCTGACTACAGAGGAATCTACTTTGGGTGGGGGTCTAAAGTTGTTTTTCCCGACTTTTAAGAGATGATGCACCCTGGATAAGAGTTGTGTGTTGACTGAAAGTCTGCTGTAGAGGGAGTCTCCTGCCTTGGCTACCAGTCTCATTGCGAATTCGTGTTGGTACATGATAATGGCTGCTCTGAAGGATGGGCGGTGGGCTAGGAGCTTGAAGGTTAACGGGGAGGAGATGTTGTAGGGAATGTTGGCTACGCAAAGGTCAAAGTATGGGAGATCGACTTTCAAGACGTCACCGTGGATGAGTTGGAGCTTGGAGGCAAATGGGGTGCCTTGTACTCTGCGCTGGAGTTCGAGGACCATACGAGGGTCAAGTTCTACGGCTATGACTTTTTTGACGCGCTCGAGGAGCTTCATTGTCAAGTTGCCGGTACCTGGACCGATTTCGAGAACGACGTCGGTGCTCTTGAGGCCGCTCTTGTCGACGATGGATTGGACGACTAGAGGGTTCTTGAGGATATGCTGGCCCTTGGACTTGTGGAATTCAATGCCTGTAAGGAGAGGAAAGAGGGAGATTATGAGCAAATAATGGGCACCTTGTGTTGAAATTATATGCATGAGTTGTTGACGTGAACTCATACCTGAAAATCCCTTATTGCCCTTCTTTGAGGACTTCTTCACAACGCCTCCTGCTGCTCTCAAGCCCGACATTTTTCAAAAAAAGCTGGATTATTAATTAATAGGGATTAATCGAATCAATTATGCACAGAAACACTCTCTTTATTTATACAAATAGCCGTATCAGAACCATCAATGCCAATCAATGTGGTTAGACTGCATCATACCTTCGCTAATGCTACTTCTTTGTACAAAGCCTAGACTTCCCGACCACCGCCCCACGAACGTCAATTGCATGTTGTTCTCGTCTTTCTGCTGTTCTATAAATTACGACCTTGAAGCTCCACAATGGGCAATGTAGTAGTACTTGCATCTACACTATTACCAACATATAAATACACCTTGTATTATTACACACATTCACTCTCCATCTCTACTTCACTTTAGGTGGTTTAATCCCCCCAATCGTCTTCTTCTTCTTCTTCGTAGTATTATTATTCATAAAATCCCTCCAACTACCTACCCTATTATCTCTACTCTTCTCCCACTCCTTCTCCAACTCAGCCTTAGCCTTAGCCCTCTCCTTCTCTATCTTATGATCCTCCTTGGCCCTCTCTGCTCCTTCTGTTATCCTTTTTGTCAGCCTTCTTTTCCTCCATTCCGTCCTTGCCAACATATCTCTGCTCTTTAATTTCCATTTTTCATGAAAATCATCACTCTTCTCATAGGATGATTGCACTCCTTCTATGCCTTGTTCATCTAATGAAGCAGCTATCCGCACAGCAGCATCGTTTTTGCTTGCTTTTTTCCATGCTTCCCGGATTTCTTCTCTCGCTATGTTGAGGACAAAGAGAAGCTTGTCTCGTTGCTCATCGTCTAGTAGCAGCTTATGAGCTGCTCCTATGGTTTCAAAGGCATCTCTGGCTTGGGGATGGGGGCACTTATCCGGATGTACTGTGAGGGAGACTTTTCTATAGGCTCGTTTGATGTCGTCGATGGAAGCGTCAAATCGGAGGGCCAGGGCTTCGAAAGGATTGAGCTTGAAAGCTCCTAAAATTCTGTTGACTTCATTTTCTCTATCTACCTCCTTCATGTCTGAATAGAAGGCTTTCATAGCTGGGTCGTCGTAGGATTGGATGTTAGAGGCTTCTGCGAGTTGGAGGGCTTGTTCTTCTTCTAGTTCACGGCGTCGTTGAGCAATGACGAGCGGGTCTTCCTCTTCTTCTTCCTTCTCCTCTTCATTTGTATCCTGAGTAGGAGGATTTTGGATGTTCATTGGTGCGATTTCAGGATTTGGTTGCCGTGCGTCTAGGTGATTGGACGCTTCTGTCGTCATTTTTCATAGATTTATTCGATTTAATCAAAACCTCGGCAACGATAATATAGAGCGTGTCACGGGTAGTTTCAGGTTGTATTAGATCCAAATTGCAAATATATATGCATGGTTATGCAGCATAGCGGTCTACATGCACAAAATAAGGTTCCTCAGTGCCTATTTCACCACTCGGTCGACGAACTCAAAACACGCAGCATGGGAGCTTCCAAATCTCTCATTCCTTCTATTTTAATAATAATGATAGGATGAATGATGATGACGGCTTAACTCTGTTAGAGCGAAGAAGGCGCCTGCTGGACCAGGTTGGAAATAATAAACCTGCAATTAAAAATGCTCCACTTCCTGATATCTCAAGAAATGGAGCTATTAGAGTGAGCAAGCCACACACCATCAGAACCAATACCACTGCTCCATCTCAACCCAATTCACCTCAATTCCCGCACCAACACCACAACCAATCACTCATCAACCGTCAAGGCCCTCCCGTCCCACTCAAGAAGAAGGTCAAAACACACAACAAACCATCTCTCCTCCTTGCCGACTCCACCGACAGTGACGACGACTTCATTCCAGGATCCTTCATAGCTAGGAGAGTTGCAGCCAACCAACTTAAGCAACAACCAGACAATGTCAAGAAGATCACCACCGCCACTGCCCTTCCCGCCATCACTGCCAACAGTAGTAATAATCACAATCCTCCTACCACCACCACTCAAAGAGCAATAGTACCTAATCCTGCTATTGCTATCAATATACCACTACAACCATCATCCCATCCTATAAAGCTTATTCAGCAAGGCCGCTTTGTTCAGGAACACATACAAACCATCACCATCGACCCCAAGAAGAAGAAGAAGAAGAAGAGCATCACCACCACTGCTGCCACCCGTACTCACCCTCACAGAGGGCTCCAACCACTCAAGAACACCAATAAGGAAGCAGAAGCCATCTTTTCCAACAGAATCAACCTAGATAAACAACCCATGTCAAAATGGCCAGGATGGTGTCGCTCTGTCCAGCCCTACCTCCCGTCCAACGCCACCTCATCAGCATCATCATTATTGTCAGATAGAAAGGTCATCTACACACCAGACATCATGTCCTCCTTTTCTGATATCATTCAATCTCATTCCCATAATTCTCAGCCTCCAGCAGGAATAGAAAGAGAAGGAAGAGAGGGAAGATTCCAAGGCATTCTTCTAAACATTCCCCAGCTATCAAACCGTGCAGGACCAGGGCGCATCACATCCACCCAACTGACAACATTACTGCCCCTAGGAGATAGAACGGTACTGTCTACAGGCATATTATGTATATGGGCTAAGAAGGGGAGTCAGATTAAGGAGGTATTTAGATGTTTGAAAGGATGGGGTTTTACATATGTAGAGAATCTGACATGGGTGCAACTCACTCCAGCAGGCAAGATTGTAGTTCATAATAATATGGAAGGCGGTGGAGATGGAGATGGAGATGGCAATATGTATAAAAATGCAGCTGCCAACACTACCACCCTTAGCCATAGCAATATGGTAGCATGTAGCGCACATAAGACTCTGATCATGGCCAAGAAACAGAGCAATAAAGAGACATTAGAACTCCGTCATCAAAGAACATGTGATGCATTTTTATCTCCACATCTAGGGGGACATCAGGTCCCTGATGACGTGAGATTGATGCTGGAGACGTTGCTACCTGATGCTGCTGGTATTGATAAAATGAGTGTTGGTGGAAAGAAGAAGAAAAAGAGGAGTAGTGTTGATAATAACAATAATGATGGTGATAATAATAACAATGGCGATTCTATTGGCAATGGTCAGCAGCCGCTTAGGTTGTTAGAGCTGGCTTTTCAAGGACCGAATCGGATAGAAACAGGTAGACGGGGGTGGTTTAAGATAATTCAACAACAGGGAGGAGCTTGCATAGTATAGAATCTATAGACAGCTGTGCACAGTTAGGTATGTTAAAAATTTAATATATTTATCACCGTTTCTTCTTTATGGCAGTACTGCTATTACCCCAATCCATAGCACAACCCTGTTCACCATCACCATCACACTCCAACCCACCCCACCTTTCTTCCACTAAATTACAATCAAACACCTCCTTCCCCAGCCTTCTATTGACAATATTATGTATAGAACACAACCAGTGTTGGAATTCTTTCCTATTGGAGGCTCTAGGAGGGCTGTGTTTGATGACTTGTTTGAAATGTTTGGCACAATGTCCACATGGGTAGAGACGGGTGAGAATGTCGAATAAGTTGTTGACGTCTTTCTGGTTTTGTCGGGACGGTGTTTCTGGGTATTGAGCTGCAAGTGTGTGTAGGAAGATCCATGTTGACCTACCTAGTTCTTCTCTTGTGACGAAGTGATGAGGAGAAGGAGTGCTAGTGGCGGTGGTCATAAAGGCGGAAAGGGCAGCCTTGTCGGTGTCGTTGATTGTGGAAGGCGGTGATTTGAGGATGATTGCAGCTTTGGATTTCTTGTCATAATGATTAGTGCCTATGATATCGTCTAGCTTACGGTGGATGAACAGTAGAATGTCTGCTGGATTCGGTATACGTATGGATTTATTCATCTTTGAAATTAATTAATTGTACAATCCTCTCCCCTATTTCTCAGAATCTTACAAAGAACCCAATGCAACTAAGATACCTAATACCATCCCATTCAATTTTTCCTTCTTATGCTCAACACACCGCCCCACCTCCTCCATCACAAACGCTTCCTCCACCACTCCCCCCCCAAAACAACAATCAACAACTTATGGGTGCTGAGGTGGATTCTGATAGCTTCCTCTCTCCCTCATAAAGTTAGCAGCCTCTGGATTGAAACTCTCTCTTGGTGATCTCTGTCCCAGGGCTGGAGGACCACTACCATACTTGTTGGCTCCATAGTACTTGAGGACATCTTCAGGATAAATCCCCTTTTCCTCGGTGGCCCCATACTTGCCTTTAGCCTTGGAGTAGGAGAGAGGGGTCCACCCTTTGGGGGTCAGACGATCACAGTCCACCCCATATTCAATGAACAGCTTGATCATCTCTACACCACCATCAATGGCCCAGAAAACGACGAGATCTCCAGCAGCATTCATATAGTTTGGGTCGGCGCCTGCTCTGAGGAGAGCACGTGCACACTCGAGGCGGCCACGGTGGGCAGCGACCATGAGGGGGGTGTAGCCGTCTGGACAGCGGTAAGCTCTGCCAAAGATGAAGTTGACGTCGGCGCCTTCTTCAATCTTCTTGTAGACAAGCTTGATGTCGTTCTTGACGATAGCGTTGTAGAGTTCCTCGGTGGAGCGGGAGGCTTTGATGCAGTCGTCTCCGAGGGCTTCTGGATCGTAGTCGGGATGGTGACTGCCCTTGCCATCGTTCCACTGAGCCTCGTAAGACTTGTCAATCTCGGCTTGGCGCTTTCGCATAATTTCTTCCATGGTTGCTAGTCCCTTATTTGGGTGGGTAAACGCTGTAAAAGGGGAATAAAGATTGGTGATTTAGTTAAGACATGGACTGTAGTTTTGACCGAATGATAGATCGTCTAAATGCGATCTAACCAGGCGATATTGATAGTGCATTTTATTAGGATAGATAAAGTGCTCTTAGACTGCCATGAAACACACTCACCTGACTAAACTTTGGTGCTGTTGACTGATTAATGAACGTTCAACAATGGAGGATCAGGAGAGGTGGATCCGTTATTAGCTCTTCTTTAAAGTACAAAGATGCTAAATATAGGCGCAAGATTTGTACACTTGTGACATTTGTGGTCATTCGTCCAGTGGGCTACCCTCAAGCACTAAACACTGGTTTAAAGTTGGTGAGTCCCCAAAAATACTCGTATAAGATCATCATCACCATTTGATTCATTAATTGCAATCCAACTATATTGCTCAATTGTAATCTGTTTCTGTACAACCTCTCATTCAAAGAACAATAGCAGTCAATTGATCATTTGTTGACTGAATCAAGACCTTTTATTTCAGGTATTTGTTCGTCCAGTCTCTTAAACCACCTGTTATAGATGGCATTAACTTTTGCCTGAAATACTCAAGACCCCTCATCTCATTAAACTCTTGCTACCACTACTAATCTCTTTGCCATCCCCCGACGACCATTGTCACTGCCTCTCCCCTACAGGCCCTCCCCCTTCCACCCACCATGTTTGGGAGCACCAGTGGAGGCATGGACTCCATGTTCGGAGCAAACCAAGGCAAAGCCCTAGAAGCCAGCTTCAAAGAATTCATCAATCGCCCAGAAAATAGATCCCTCGTCGAAGCTCACCAACGCAAAGAAGTCAAACAAGCCATCCAACTTCAAGACAAAGTCAGAGCCCTCGAGTTTCGCGACAAGGTCCTCTCCTCAGAGCTCGACTCCCAGAAAGCCATCGCCCCCTTCCTCACAAACAAAGTACTCCGCCGCATTATTCAAACATTCGCCAACGATAGTAAAGGTGACTTTGACAAATGGGCCAGTAATCCCAGGGTGATTCAGATGCTGAGTGAGGCTAAGAGGTTGATGGATGAGGGATACTTGGCAGAAGCAGAGGTGGAACAGGCACTTATTAGGCAATTACAAGATCCTACCAATGAGGCACACGATGATTTCAAGAAGAAGACCAAGCAGGTTGTGAGGCTGCCTACTGATCAGTTGGTGGAAGCCCTCAATGAACATGTAGGTTGATTTTGACTTGACTTTTCTAATAATATTTTTCATTACAAAAAGAATAATAATTCTCTCTTTCCTTCTCTCCTTAGAACTAACAACATAATAACCAACCCCAATACCTTTTATTTCTCGATATCATATCCCTACAGTTGACTGAAAGAAGGCAAGGCAACGAGAAGTACAGATGCGGTGACTACCAAGGTGCCTTGTACCACTACCAACGTGCCTCAGCAGTCGTTGATTTCGTCAAAGGTCTCAGTAGAGCAGACCAAGCTGAAGTCAACATTAACAGAGTAGCAGTCTACCTCAACATTGCAGCAGCTAAATTAGCTCTAGGAGAATACAGTGCTGCAGTAGATAAATGTACAGCTGCGCTAGACCTTGATCCTCAGAATGTTAAAGCGTTGGTGAGGAGAGCCAGGGCGGAAATGAAACGACACGAATATGGTAATGCTGAGAGAGATATTGAGATGCTGAGAGAAATGGGAGGAGGATATGGAGGAGGGGAGGTGCAGTATGAAGTCGAGGATTTGCAGAAGGAGTTGTTGTATGCGAAGAAGAAGGGGGTCAAGGCTGAAAAGGCAGTGTTTTCTGATATGTTTAGTCGTTGATTATTACATGTATACTTTTACATACTGGCCAAACACCATATGGGTGTGATGATGCAATATAATGCTACCACACTCACACACACATATATATAAACATACACATACTTTCTTCTTCTTAAGCATAATACTGCAAAGAAGCCTTCTTCTTAGCCTGCACCTCAGTAATAGCCTCATTGAAATCCTCATGTTTCACGATAGTCGCATCCCTCCTCAGTGCCAACATCCCCGCCTCCACACACACCGCCTTCAGCTGCGCTGCATTGAAGTCCTCAGTAGACCTCCCCAACTCCTCATAATTCACATCTGGGCTAACATTCATCTTTCTAGAGTGAATCCTCATAATTTTAGCCCTAGCCTCTTCATTAGGATGAGGGAACTCTATTTTTCTGTCAAGACGGCCACTACGCATGAGGGCGGGATCCAATGTGTCGGGCCTGTTGGTAGCAGCAATGATCTTGATATCATCCTGACTGCCAAAGCCATCGAGCTGATTCAACAGCTCCAACATGGTTCTTTGCACTTCACGATCCCCACTAAGCTCACTGTCACGACGGGTCGTACCAATGGCGTCAATCTCATCTATGAATATGATGCATGGAGCCTTCTCCTTGGCCAAAGCAAAGGCGTCTCTCACCATTTTAGCACCATCACCTATAAACATCTGCACCAAAGATGGTCCTGCTAGTTTCAAGAAGGTAGCGTTTGTCTGTGCAGCACAAGCTCTAGCAATCAACGTCTTCCCCGTCCCTGGAGGCCCATGCAGCAGTACACCCTTTGGAGGCTTGATTCCCAGTTTGATAAATCTATCCTTATGAGTTATAGGCAACACGATAGCCTCTCTGAGTTCTTGAATCTGCTTATCCAGGCCACCAATGTCGGAATAGTCCTCAGTGGGCTTCTCATCCACCTCCATTGCCTTGACTCTGCTGTCATACTCTGCTGGAAGGGTGTCTAGAATGAGGTAGCTGTCCTTGTTGACACCGACCAGGTCTGATGGCGTGAGTTTGGTGGGGTCGACGAGACCTGCAACTGGGAGGAAGACAGTCTGGCGGGTGGAGGTCTTGAGGACGACACATTTGCCTTTCTTAGAGGAGTCGTCATAGCCGACAGCGCCATCTTCCTCTTCCTCTTCATCCTCGGGGTCCATGTCGAGGACCTCAACAATGGATGCGACGAGGTAGGGCAATTGGTTGTTGAGCTTGATTTTTTCGTGGTTGTCTTTGACGCGTTCAATGAGGCCGTTGCGTTCGTGGTTGAGACGATTGGATTCGTCGCGGAGGACACGGAGTTCGTTGTCTAGTAGGCGAGTTCTGTTGTGTAAGTGGGAGTGAGGAGGGGAGGGAGGGTGAGGGGTGGTCGATGAGTTGAATGATTAGGAGTGGATTGAAAAGAGATCGAGGATGGTAGGAGGTAGTAAGAGGGAAGCTATGGGCAAGGTGTCTGATTAGGGGCAGTTGTTTACCTTCTTTGGATATCTTCTGCTGACATTGTCTTGAATTCTTCTGGCAGATCATCCTCCTGCTCTCCGAAAATCTGTTTCTCGAGTGAGTCCTCTTCCATTATGGCTTATTGATGTATCCTTTATACTATATATCGATATGAATACCGAAATGGAACACTGATGACAGAATTGAGCAGAACTGATCAAAGAGAAAGTGAACAGCTCAACGAAGTCTTTCTTGTCCTTATATGCTACCAAAATTGCAACGTTGGAATCTATGATTATACCTATACTGTGCTTCGTTCTGAGGGCTTCAAGTATCAGCAGAAGCCCCTCAATAATGCCACCGACTCACACCTCCCTCTTTCTCTCCTCCTCCAGACTTGTCATTTCCTTACTCTCTCTCAAGTGAATGGATCACCTGTCTCACAACATTGCATGGATCGCTACTAGTGCACTATTTTTATTGCAAAAGCAACATATGGTGAACAATGTGCAGTGTTTGGGTAGCAGGCGTGTGTGAGAGAGTGAGCCATAGAGGTTTGTGGGTTGTCGAATCGACAGGGGAGCGTAACGTGCAACCACTCCAAAAAGGCCAGTGGCAGTTATAATATATATTTCCCGGCACGACGTGTATCTTTACATCATATCAATTTTCATCGAATAACTTACCAAATTGGTATCTATTCAAGCAACGAATTTCAAGGTAACTGACTAAAATGTCCTCAATTTCTGGCATCCAACTGAAAACTTTCCTGTTATTCTTCACCCTATTCTTCTTGAATACTGCTGTATATGGTTCTCCATATGCTATCAACATAGTTAGATCATCTGATAATGCTCGATTACGGTTAGCTGTCACGTCTGAAACCCTACTTTCATCTGTGGAACGGAGAATCCTCCGCCGAGGTCAGTTTTCCCTTTCAGTGAACTCAACTGCCCAACACCTATTTCCTTCCACTTATCAAATCCCACCACCTTAACATGCTACCTCCTCCTAAACTATGATATCTTCTATTGCAATAATCTCTGCAGGATTTGCCAGTGGAAATTATAAACTGTTCTACAAAGGCCGACTATTAGCAGGAACATTAACAACTGGATTCTACGGCATCGTCAACGATGGCGACATTCTCAACCTGACCGAGCTCAGGCCAGATACACCACCTGCCCCACCGCCGCCAGTAGTCAATACATACAGCATAATAATCAAAAGCAAGGCCACCTCCTCCTCCTGTGCATCCTTCAACCGTAGAGCCAAAGCTAGCTATGTTGCAGCCACCAAGCAATATCTCCCCTCATCCTTCCAATCCGACATTGCAGTGTCCAACCAATGTGAAATAACAAAAGTAGAAGATAAAGATGGGTTTGTGAAGACTCTTGTATATGTGAAAACGACTGTTGGGGTACCACCACAATTGGTTAGGATGGTCAGAGTTGCTATAGCTCAACTGACTGCAGCAGCAAACTCTGGGGAGCTGTACAAGACAACTGTACATGAGTTGAAAATGAGGAAAATGAGGACAAAAGTGAGGCCACATGCTAAGCCTATAGCTGTGTGTTATGGTTTGAATGGGAAGTGCTTGTAAGAAAGGACAAAAGATAGGAAGAGGGAAGGGGGGCGGTTGGGGGAGAGAGAAGAAGAATGGAGCGTTCGACGAAAGTGGCGGTGCTTGAAGAAGGGTTGCTCCCCTCGGATAAAGACCTGAGTTATTGTTCGTGTGTAGGATATATGATCGAGTGATTGATTGTTTTGATTGTTATATACTCCACCCCTACGAAGGAAGGAAAGAATAAATTTATCCTTGGAACGAAAAACGAAAAATGGAAAGTCTTATTGATTCCGACTCTGCACCTAGTCGACCGCCTAATATGGTCGTAGTGAATGTATATGATCTTGTTGGTACGTTCTTATCTCTTCCTTTCACTCAATATTTCAACCTCCCCCCTTCTGCACACACATCCCCGCTCGCGCTCCTTCTCTCTCACCACTCTCTCCTCCTCCTCCTCCACAGAACAAAATAGCTACATGTACTGGGCAGGAATAGGCATATTTCACTCAGGAATAGAAGTCTACGGCATAGAATACGCATTTGGCGGACACGAATACGACGCACCAGGCGTCTTTGCAACCGAGCCCCGAGACGCCCCTGGAGCCATCTTCCGTGAAAGCATCGAGCTTGGCCCTACCTCCCTCTCCCCAGATCAAGTATACTCTCTAGTCCAAGAATTAGGAAGAACTAAGTATAAAGGAAATGCTTATCATTTACTACAATTAAATTGCAATAATTTCGCCAATGATCTGTGCATGAAGCTGACTGGTAAAGAAGCTCCAGGGTGGATTAACAGATTAGCTGGGTTGGCTATAGCAATGCATTGTTTGTTACCTCAGGGGCTGATACCGCCATTGAAGCCGCCAACTGCTGTTTCTGAGGCTGAGCATTTGCATATTGGGCCGGGAGAGAAGGAGGAGAGGAAGAGATTGTTGTTGAATGGTGATAGTGGTAGTGGTAGTAGGAGCAATGGTGGTGTTGGGAAGGCTCCACCACGGTTGATAACTTAATTGCTATAAACTTGTTTACCCCTTTGTATACATGTACACGTATATCCACAATTTGTAATATTTTAAAATCAAAAGGGTTTTACAAATACAGATATCAAACATCTCCTTCCTCCTCTTCCCCATCACCATCCCCCTCCTCCTCCTCCTCTTGATAATCAGGAAACATTTGTGAAGGCACCTCATGCCCCATCAGGTTCTTATGTTTCAAAGCACCTACTGTAAACTGGTCCACCCCTCCTACCTCAGCAAAGAAGGCTTTCAGATGAAACATAAACCTCTCAATAGTTCTCTTCACTTGGGGCACCTTGGCAGTGAGAGGCATGCTCTGCTTGGTCTTGCCTTCGGCACATAGAATCTGAGCAATACGGCCTCCTTTTTGTACTGATTTAACCAGAGAAATAAACTCCTCCATATTATTGTTATTACTACTATTGTCATTGGCAGTATTTTTCTTCTTCTTGCCAAACATGTTGGTCCAGAGAGGCAATACCTTCAAAAACTGCTCAATAAATTTCCCACACCCAACCACAGCTTGAATGTGAATAGCAACCTTGTTTTCTTGATGTTTGACCAACGTCATCATTATTTTGAACACATCCCCGCATGTCATCATCCTGCTCTTCAGCATTTCCTTTGCCTCATCATCAACAGACAATGCATCATCCCCTGATGATTTGTTAATAGTCACCAACGAAGCAATGACTTCATGCTCCCATACCTGGAGCAGACATGTCATAATGGCCTTGTACCATACATGAATAGTGGCTCCAGATAGAGATGAATACGGGGGCTGGCTTTCTAAAGCCGTTCTGGTAGAAGCACCTTCTTGTCCAGTGACGTTTGGAAGGACGGTTGCTGCCAGTTGTTGGGCCACTGCTATTGGTTCCCTGGCATTTGATAGCATGATGCGTAGTACCTCTGACATGATTGTATACTGACCCTTCCATCCCTGTTGAGCCTTGTAGTCTGAACCTGGCGGGGACCAGTCAATCTTGAGCATTGATTCTGCAAACTTATGTAGAGTGGCTTGTATTTTGCCCAAGTTTTGGATGTCTCCTGCTGAGAGAGGATCATCTGATGATTGAGCTTGCTGTTGTGCAGCTTTTGCCACTCTATATAGCCCTTCTAATAGTAGTAAGATGGTATATGCCTCATCCAGTTGAAGGAAACTTCCTACAGTTGTATGCTGGCTGATTGGATTGCCGTCTTGGCCTATTGGCAATATTTTAGAAAACTTTCTACAGCAAGCTCTGCATCTCTTGATAAAATCCGTTGCACTGGCATCGTCTAGATCTAAGCGCTCCATTGCTCCATTCTCTCTATTACTACTACTGTTTGGGAAGATATTGAGAATAGTAAGCACTACTGACTTGGAAGCATCTGTATTGCTGTTGTATTGGATCAGTTGCCTGAGACAGTCATACACTGCAGAGAATACTCTTCTAGCCGCTGCTCTCCCGGACATAGCGTGCATAGCAGGCTCCGTATCTAGCCGGCTCTTTTGACAAGCACTAAGCGCAAAACCAGTACCAGTACCATCCCAGCTGCCATTACTACCCACTACAGGATATTGTGAAGCTAGACCACTACAACCACCACCTGAGGATAATGATTGGGCATCCTCTGCCAGAGGTTTCCAAAACTCCTTCTCATCAGCCTCCATCATTTCATCCTGCCTATAGTCTTCCATCAAAACATCTAATGCTACCTCCAAATGATGTTTCATTGCAGGGAGGATGTCTTCCACTTCTGATAAGAGAGGAGCTGGATTTACCAATCTAGGACTGTCATCTGACACTGGTATTCCCCCTCCTCTTCCTCCAGTACCATACGTGTTGACATTAGTACTATTGCCCGTAGATTTGGAGTTATTAAATGGGTTTGGTTTCTTTGGCTTGGCCAGAGCAGTTTCAAGTTTGGAAGAGAGATCTTCTAGGATGAAGGCAGCTACTGGGAGCATAGCAAAGCATTGCTGCCGTCCTCCTTGTTTGATGGTTCCTGTTTTCAGCACTCTGAGGGCAGGGAGGAGCAGTGATCTGTAGCCAACCATGCCCGTCATTGTTGCTGACAGAGGTCCAGCTGCTTGGTGAGCATTATTATTATTATTATTATTATATATGCTTGATGCAGCTGCACTGATAGGATTAGTATCCTTCAAAACGTCCATTCCACTACTATTATTGTTGTTGTTATTGGTGGTATTAGTATCATCTCCATCTCCATTATCTGAGCCATCTTGATCCTCATCGTCATCATCGTCAGCCTTCCTCTTTCTACCTCTTCCTGCTGCTGCTGCAGTCTTGCTCGTTCCTTTCTTTGTCTTGCGTGCCCTTTTTTGAACACAAGACAGCTTTGGATGTTGTAACGATGATGTCCCTGCTCCTATGCAAGGCAGCTGGAAACCAGGAGGAGCATACTGCAACAGCTCCTGTAGAGTAGCTTCAACTTGAGACAGCTGTCGAGCCCTGGCCATCAGCTTGACGTCCATCTGTCCTTTAAAACAGCCCAGGTTGCTCTTCTGATTTGGGGTTATCAGTTGGGAGCCAAATACATTGATCACTTCACGTAGCCAGTTTGAGAGGAAGAAGAGCCCCATCAGGACGTTTTCTTGTTCTAGGGTGCTTTTGAGCTGACAAAATTCAGTGGGTTGGCAGTGTGATGGGGGGAAGAGGAATACGGGGCATACTAGCATTGCTCTAAGGTGTTTGAAGGTTCCATTCAGGGTGGAAGAGATGGAAGATACTAATCTGAAGAGGGATGGTAGGAAGGAGAGCGATGGGGAGAGAGCAGCCTTGCTATTGCTGGTAGTGGTAGTACTATCAGCACCAGTAGTGCTGTTGCTGAAGATTGCAATTGCATTAGGACATCTAGAGGCCTGCTCCAGGGCAAACCACAGTTCACTCTTGCTACCTAAAAAATCACCACCACCAGTCTCTTGAGGGGGTAATTGCACCACAAACAAGTCCTCAAACAAAGGCCACAGCTTGGCATCCAGATCCTTGAGCAATCGCTGTGCCACCCGACCATTTCGCACGCTATGGTCCAGTTCATCGCAAAGGAATACAAATGCTTCTGGGGACAGCTGTCTTGACATAGTGAGTGCTTGATCCATCATTCCCAGTACTTCTGTATATCTTTGAGCTACTGCAGATGGCTCTCCTCCTCCTTCTCCTCCTTCTCTTTGACTGGCACCACCATTACCACCAATAACATCACCACCATTGCCATCATCATCAAGTTCAGGAAGAGAAGAAGCTTCCTCTCCCAACCTCTGTACCAATGCAATGATCCCAATAATTCCTATTCTGAGGTGACCTGGAATAGGGCTGGACAATTGCTTCCTTAAGAAGATGAACAATTCGTCCTCCATTCTCGTCCTGGAACTTCCACCGCCACTATGATTATTACTATTGATGTCTGCTTGACGACATGCACCTGCTGTCAATTCCCCAAACAACTCAAATACTACTGCTATTTGTACATCTGTATATGCTTCAAGGTAGTCCAAGATACTGGTCAAGTAAGAGGCATATTGGAGCAGCTGTTTTGTCTGGTGACGGGCCAAGGTAACTAGAACTTGCAGTGCAGAGGTGGCTTCTTCAGCGCCATGAGCCCCCAGGTGAGCATGTAGGGATCTGAGGACTTCTTGACGGTAGAATGGAGCTTTGAATTCAGAGAATAGCAAGGTATAGAGCTGCATACCGGGTTGTCTAGCTGCTGGTTGCAAAGCTTGAATGAGGTGCTGGCCCAGGGCAAGGAGGTTGGGAAATACTGTGACTAGAGCGCTCCAATGTCCTTTTATCGCTGTGTTCAGCCACTCTTCTCCGACATGACCATCTATAAACTTTTTCTTGACCATTGTTTCTACTGTCTTCTTCCATTCGGCTCCAAAGCCATGGGCAATTGCCAACATCCAGGCATCCAGGGTGCAATGCAGGTTTGGAGCAGTGAGCTCTTTGAGTTCTCTGATGATGAGATCCAGGGAGATGGGACTGAGCTGCATGGCTTGCCTCATGGCTTCTACTATCATTCTCTCTGGATCGGTGTCGCTGCCAGTGGTTACAGCGCTCTTTCCTTTTCTATCTGGAGCTGCAAGACGGGGGTCTGTGCCTCCAGAAATGAAGTGAAGAGAGGTTCTCAAGCTGTCTAAAACCATTTTGTAATTTCCTTGCCAGCAGTATTGGAGAAGGAATTGAACTAGAGATGGGAGATTAGCGGTTTTGACTGCTTGAAATCTATCCAGAGCCAAGTGCAATGCTGGTTGAGCCAGGCTACCTCCTTCTTCTCCCTCTCCACCGCTACCACCAAGACCATGAACAACGCTTTCTTCATTCATGGACAAGAGCCCTGATAAAGCATTCAAAACAGCTGGTACAATATCATGATTAGAGTCTGCTAACTGGGATAACTCCTGGACTATAGCTGAATGATCATTTTCAGTTGCAATCTCAGGTAGGAAACTGATAATGTCACCTTGCAGTCCAGAAGGACATACTGGGAGCACCTGTAACAGCTTACTTGTGAGTGCAGCACCATTAGCAATGGTATCCAGCCACCTGAATTGGCCTAATATGAGATGAGGAATACCTGCTTCTCCATTGTCCCCAGCAGCTGCTTCATTAAACTCAGGAAGACGTTCGAGGAGGAGGGCAGCAACGTCTGCCTGGATGGGAATGGTGTTGAGAAGGATTCTAATGAAGCTGTCGCCTGTATTGATCCGGCCTGCTGATGTGACAACTGGTCTAAGAGCTGCACGTAAAGCTGATGTGGAGGAGATTTTGTGTTCGAAGGTGTCTAGAAAGGTTCGACGGAGAGGTTCGTTGAGTGTGAGTTTCTGTTCTAAATGTCGGCGGAGCTTGCGGGAATCGTCTACCGTGATTTGGGCGTCTGTGCTGTCCAAGATGAGAACGCAACCAGCTTCTTCCAACTGTGATGATTGAGGGTGGGGGTGTAAGGGTGAATGAGGTGCTAAGAAGAAGAGAGAGAGAGGGTGCAAATGATCGAAAAACTCAAATTCCTTTCCTGTTTATCTTAGACCCAACAATCTTTCTGTGACTACTTACCAACGCATCAAATGGATCTTCTGCATTAGTAAGCTGCCTTTTCCCACCCTGCAATGCCATCTCTGGAGAAGTAGCTCTCTTTGTATCTATATTAATTGACATTTTAATTCTATTCTAAACTTGGTTTGCACAAATCAGGACCTTGAGTTCATCATTTCAAGATATAGAAACTAATACAATTATAATTACATTCGAAGATGACGTGTCTTTTATTCTATTCGAGCCTCTTCATGCTCTGAACGCTGTGGCTGTGGTGACAGAGGTGACACCCACCCACCCACCTCCATCCACACTACTCCAATTGTCATAAACTTATGTATCCTTCTAACTTACTTCATGGCTATATCGACACACATAAAACTAAAACCCACACACCACACCACACCACACCACACCACACCACACTACTCCCCTCCTTCCTCCTCTTCAGGATACAACTGAATCATATCATCAATGCGCACAATGGTTATAGCAGCTTCTGTAGCAAACTGAATAATCTTCAATTTAGACAAAGCAGGCTCCAACACGCCAGCTGTCACATTATCCCTCACTTTCCCTTCAATCAAATCCAGCCCATACCTCTTCAGAGCCTCATCTCCCTCCTCAGCACCCTGCTGCTGAGACTTGTGATGGAACGACACCAACCTGGCCACCAAGTCCGTTGCATCCTTGGCCGCGTTTACTGCCAACGTTTTAGGAATAACCAGCAAAGCTTCAGCAAATTCTGATATAGCCAGCTGTTCACGGCTGCTCAAACTGGTGGCGTACTTCTCCAGGTGAACACTCAGTGCTGCCTCCACTGCTCCTCCTCCTGGTACAACCAGCCCACTTTCCAAAACGCGTTTCACAATGCAATGCGCATCATGGAGTGATCTGTCCATCTCATCCAGTAAATAATCATTAGCTCCTCTTAGAAGTACAGTTACTGCTCTGGTGTTTGCACATCCTTTGATCATAATCATATCATTGTCTGAGATACTTTCCTCCACTACCTGTTCAGCTGATCCCAAGGCAGAAGGGTCGAATGTCTCATTGCCCTCCATATCTGCAAGAGTAGTGACAATAGTAGCTCCAGTAGACTTGGCAACGCGCTTAAGATCATCTTTAGGCACACGGCGGCATGCAATAGCGCCTGCTTCTACAAAGTATTTTAAACACATGTCGTCGATACCTTTGGTTGTCAGGATCACATTGGCACCAGCATCCAAGATCTTCTGTACACGCTCCCTGGTGATATCAGACTCACGTTCACGGATCTTTTCCAGCTCCCTAGGATCTGTCACAAGCACTTGAACGCCCATATGCATTCTAGCTTTCTGTAGATTCATGTCTAGGCAGGCAATTTTGGCGTGGTTCACGAGTTTGGGCATGCCTTGACCGGCTCTGCCGAGGTTGAGAGCGTAGCCGTCGAGGAGGCGGCTCTCCAAGGCGCTCTTTCCGTGTGCTTTGAGTACGTTGATGGCTTTGATGGGGTATTTTACTTTGCCTTGGCTGTTGACAGTCTTGACGGAGGTGACGGCCTCTACAGCGAGCTTGGAGAAGAAGTCCCCGTCCGCGCCGGTAATCTTGGATGACATGGCTGTACGGGCGGCATTGATGAGGGCATCCTCTGGAAGAGTGTCTGTTGAAATAGTGAGAGACTTTTCAATGTAAGAGCAAGCTTCTCTCATGGCCATCCTATAACCAGTAATGATGGAGGTAGGGTGGATTTTGTTACGGACAAGTTCATTGGCTCGGCGGAGGAGTTCAGATGCTACAATCACGACAGATGTGGTGCCGTCACCGACTTCAATGTCTTGAAGTTCTGCTAATTCTACTAAGATCTTGGCTGCTGGGTGTTCTACTTCCAGTAGTTTTAGAATGGTGGCTCCATCGTTGGTGATGGTCACGTCACCGATGTCGTCAACGAGCATCTGTGCGTGAGAGGAAGAGAGAGAGGAGTTAGAGGAGCGGAGAGGGGAGGAGGATGGTTGGCAATGGCGGTGATTGACTGAGAACTGATGAAGTAAACACGTATCGTTACTGCTACTTACCTTATCGAGACCTACTGGACCCAGACTGGTCTTTAGGATGTTTGCTACAGCCATAACAGCAGTGGTATTCTGCATTCGGACATCTTGTCCACTGAACCGATCTCCATGGATCTGCAAGGGAGGGCCAGAAACTCCCGCCATTATATACTATGAGGTATGTACTGGGGAGTTGATGCGTTGACAAACACTTAAAGTTCGCCTTCCAGAGATTGGTCAAAGCAAATCGAGATCACAAAGAAACGTTCTATTTGACGAGTGTATAGGCAGTGTGCGCTATTAAATCCTATAGTTAGAATGTGTTTATGTTGTAGAAATGCTGAGATGCATCATTTATAGTGCCAGCCCTTCCAAACTTTGGCGCCGCCTCTCCCTTCAATTTGGGGAACAAAAAAGTCCCATCTCAGGCATGGGAGATACACAAACTTTAATTCATAACTTGACACAAGATGTCATTTACATGGGTTTGAATCAAGTATTTGTCTTTTGCGAAGCAGATTTTCATAGCAGAAGTAATTTTCAAAATCAAATATAGGAAACCAGAGCTGACGTAAACCTCAGTGAGCTGGCTATCTAATACTATATATTTATAAGTCGGTAACAAACGATATTTGACTAATAGTAGGTGCCAACTTGCCCCAGACGGATGCAAATAATCCCAGAGTCAGGGAGGCTAAAAAAACCCACACTATTACCATACAGCCATCTGCGAGCACCTAGACGATTACATATTCATAGACTCTACAGCCGTCCTAGTCGAACGAATCTCGCCCCTGTAGCCATGCAACGGCACAGGGGGCGGATCCTCCTCCGCCACGCTGCCTCCTTCATTGAACGCAACCTGTTCACCAAAATCCCCCCCCCATCAACATCATCATCAGCAGAAAATGCTGCTTCCAATACTAGAAGAAATCCTCAAGCAAAGGCAGTATCAAATAATAGCAACTATCAGCGGCCAGACAACAATAACAAGGGCCCCACTGACAACAGCACCAGTAGTAACAAGCAGCAATGGCCCAATGCATTTTCTGAAGTGGCTGAGAAGCACAAACGCAAGATGCCCCCCTCATCCTCTTCATCTTCCTCCACGACACCTCCAATAATAAAGCTACCTAGCATCACATCATCAGATCCTGATAAGAAGGAAGGCATACCTTCTGCACAGAGATCATTGGCCAGTAATAGCAACCCACAACAACGGACTCCTGCAGCCGCAGTGGGGAGATCTGACATGTGCGCTAAATGTGGAGCCCCATGGGCTTTTGGTCATAGATGTCAGACATCAGCATCAATTAGTAGTAATAATAGTAGTAGTAGTAGTGCTACCACTACTGGTATCAGTGATGGTGGCAATAATGATAGATTTTCCCCAGCATCACCTTCTCCTCCTTCTCCTCCTACTGCCGCACCCAAACCATCAAAACCAATAGCATTGGAAGATTCAGTATCACCTCTTGCACCACCACTACCAATGCCAACATCACCATCATCATCTAGTAATAATAGTAATAGTAATTATAGAGCATCAATGCGTGATCTGCTCAACAAGCGAAACTTCTTCCCTCCATCCTACACAGCAGGAGAATACAGAATCACATGTCCCCGGTGCAAAGGAGGCAACGGCCAAGAAAAATCCCTAGCACTAAAAATAAATCCTGATGGCAAGACTGCACTGTACAACTGCTTTAGGGCCACTTGTGGCTATGCAGGCAGCTTCCATATAGACCAGCCTTCTGCAGTGAACGACTCGGGGTACCTAGTGTCACCATCAAATCGTAAAAGAAAGGAAGAGCCTCCTATACGGCCTCAGCCTCAACTGGAGCCATTAACAGAGGAGATGGTAGAGTTTTTTGAAAAGAGAGGAATAAGTAAAGCCACATTGGAGAGGAATAATGTTCAAGCTGAGAAAGTATGGGTCCCCGGTGGTAAAAGCAATACAAAGGAGTATGTTATTGCCTTTCCCTACATGAGAGATGGCAATGTGGTGAACATCAAATATAGAACGCTAGATAAGAAGTTCTGGCAGGTTAAAGGAGCAGAGAAGATAATGTATGGCTTGGAGGACATAGATCCAGAGGCGGGAGAGGTGATTATCGTAGAAGGAGAGATGGACAAACTTGCACTGGAAGAAGCTGGGTTTAGGAATGTTCTCTCAGTGCCAGATGGAGCTCCTGCTAGAGTAAAAGATGGCGACTTGCCTCCAGTAGGGGAAGATACAAAGTTTTCTTATTTGTGGGCATGTCGTGCGTGGTTGGACTCTGCTGTCAAGGTGATTATTGCAACTGATAATGATGCACCAGGAGAAGCGTTGGCAGAGGAGCTGGCAAGAAGGCTGGGGAGAGAGAGATGTTGGAGAGCTCGGTGGCCTTTTAATGAGGCTGATCACCAGTATGCAGCTGGAGTTGTGATACCTGCTACTAAAGAGGAAGAGCTGACGGCAGAGGATGCTGACCCATCATCAGCCATCTTATCAGAAATGCCTCTGCCACTCCAAGGTCAAGGTGAAGGGGAACTATTAACCACCTCCACCTCCACTTCCTTGCAACCTTCATCTGCATCTAATCTAGACCCCAAATGGTACCGCAAAGATGCCAATGAAGTCCTCATTCGTGATGGCCCCACACAACTCAAGGCATTCATTGAATCAGCCGATCCTCTCCCCATCAGAGGCCTGCTCAGGTTTGCAGATTACTATGACGACATCCGTAGTTACTACTACCTACAGTACAAAGACGGCTTTGGAGTGAGCACCGGGTGGCCTTCTTTAGATCAATACTACAGAGTTGTCCCAGGAGAGCTGACTATTGTCACTGGTGTCCCTAACAGCGGTAAAAGTGAATGGCTAGACGCGCTGTCTGCTAATTTGTCAGACATTCACGGCTGGACATTTGCCATGTGCTCGATGGAGAAGAAGGCCACTGATCATGCCAGGCAACTAGCTGAAAAGTACATTGGTAAGCCCTTCTTTGACCTCCCCTATGCTAGAGGCATTCCCAGAATGACCCCGGATGAGTTGGATAAAGCTATTGACTGGGTCGATGACCGATTCTTTCTGATTAGATACGAAGATGACCAGCTCCCAAGTGTAGACTGGGTATTAGATATAGCTAAAGCTGCAGTATACAGATACGGTATCAGAGGGCTGGTAATAGATCCCTACAACGAGCTAGATCACCGTCGCCCTGAATCTATGAATGAAACCGAATACGTTAGTCAAATGCTCACCAAAGTCAAAAGATTCGCTCAAACTGCAGGCGTACATGTCTGGTTTGTAGCCCACCCCCGTCAATTGAGAGAATGGAAGGGGCAAGCTCCTAATCTTTATGATATATCAGGCAGTGCTCATTTTATCAATAAAGCTGACAACGGTATTGTTATTCACAGAAATAGGGATCCGTCTGCGCAGAATAAGTTTGAAGTGCAGGTTTTGGTGAGAAAAGTAAGGAATAAGGCGGCGGGGATGATTGGGGATTGTGTGTTGCATTATGAACGGGTGAATGGAAGGTATGTTGACCCTTGGGGTAATGAAGTTAGTGGTGGTGGTGGTGGTGGTGGTGGTGGTGGTAATGATATGGGAATGATGAAGGCATCTACTGCTCAGAGAATAGATTTTGGTCAATGGAAGGAGGACTACCAGAGAGCAGAGCAGGAGCTGCAGCAAATGACAGATAGTATGGGGCTGGAAGGAGATGGAGGAGGAGAGAGGAAGAGGCAGCAGCAAGGTCTAAAGAGTCCGATGGCATTTGCACCATCATCTACTCAACAGCAACAAGGAGAAAGGGTGTATTTACACGAAGATGGGACAATATCTAGTTTACCATCAGATGTTGAGTTGGATTCTGATGAAGAGTAAAATTGAATGAATAGTACTAGCTGATGTAAAGAAGAGGAATACAAACAGAGAGAGGAAGTGGGGTGCCAGCCTCTGGAGCGTTTGACTCTCATTTAGTCAAAGTCTTGTCAGTTTAAAATAAATTTTCCGTTAGAATCAGTCTTAATGCCAATTAAATCGATTCATCATTTGGGGAGTGACAAATTGCAATTTGCAATGCAATTGATGGACTGAAAGGGTCTTTCACCGGCATTCTAAAGACGAATCGATCATTTAAAGAAGATATATGAACCTCATAGCAGCCTTTTCCACTAGTAAAATGATGAAAAGGACGTTAATAGTAAGTAGCAGGCCGCATGAGCTGTCAACTATTACTAAACCACCTAATTGACACTAACCATTTCGATCCCTCCTTCAACTCTAAATCTTTCTGCAGGCATTACTAGGATTTCTACTCCTTGGACTTGCAATGTCTCAGACAGACTTGCCTCAGATCCAAAGTTTCATCCGCTCTCAAGGTTTTGAAGACAGACTTGGCGGTGGGAGCGTCGACTCTACCAGAGCATCCCTCGACTCCTCTTCTTCTGACTCTGTCTCCGACAGCCAAATTCTCCAAATCCAAGAATCTAAATGGAACCTCCCACCCAAGGGGGCTGTCGACACAAGTAGAGCAGCCATACAAGAAGCTGACATAGGCAACATCAGAGTTGGCTTTGGCAGCAGTGGCAAGAATGTTGGCTTTGTCAAGGCCTCTGGCACCCGTTTCACTCTCGACGGAAAACCCTACTTCTGTGCTGGAACCAACGCATACTACATGTCCCGTATCGACTTCCTCAGTGCTCAAGAGATGATCTACCAGATGATGAAGCACTCTGAATTACAAGGCAATGTCCTCAGAGTCTTTTTTGCATACGATTTCTCTTCCAGTGGCACACAACCACAACTCGGCGTCTATAACGAGGATGCGCTCCGCCGTATTGATCTTGTCATGGCTGCAGCAGCCAACTTTGGCATCCGTATCATTGCAGTGCTAGGCAATTATTGGCCATTTGTTGGTGGTATGCAGGCTTATGTTGATGAATGGGGGAAGAAGGTAGGCAGGGGGTCTGGTCAACCGTTGGAACTGTTCTATACAGAACCTGAGATTAGGGGCTATTATAAAAAGTGGGTGAATACTATTATTACAAGGACTAATACTGTTACTGGGCTGCCTTATAAGGATGATCCTACAATACTTGCTTGGTAAGTTGTATTGCTTATTTGTTTGGTTGTGAGCCTGCTTCTCCCATCCTTCTATCTTTCTCTCTGTCTCTGTCTCTCTGTCTCTCTCTCTCTCTCTCTCTTTCCCCTCCTTACCCACTGTCTTCTCCTTCCTCCTCCTCCTTGGCAATAATGTACAGGGAGCTTGCTAATGAGCCACATACCAGCAATCAATATGAACAAAACCTCGGCATCCAACCAGGATCCATCCTCTGCGCTTGGGTCAAAGAAATGGCTTCCTACATCAAATCTTTGGACTCCAACCACATGGTCACCACGGGGGAAGAAGGCTACCGCTCCGACGGCTCCTGTGACAAACACTGCTGGCTCAACAATGGCTCAAAAGGAGCAGATTTTGCGTGCAATGTATGCAACACTGACATCGACTTTGCCACTGTGCACACGTACCCCGACTCTTGGCAAATGCCAGACTATGAATGGCTGGGCGATAACTACATTCAAGACAGAGCCAATGTTGCTGCGAGTTGCAATAAACCCACAATACTGGAAGAGTATGGTATGGGAACTAGTAGGAACTACCTGCCATCAAGAGAGCCTTTATTGGAGTATCTCCAAGATGAGGCACTGGATGCTGGCTACAGCTGTGTCTTGGTATGGGCGGTAGCGCCCTACACCAACTCGGATCAACCGGGAGATGGCGACGAGGGGCTGCTTGGGTCTAATGACGGTCAGGGCTACGTATTTTCATACGGAGGGGATGGGTCTACAGCAGTCAAGAATTTATATAATACTGTGGCCAGTAAGAATGGAATTGCTCCTCCTATTACCAGCGACCCTCCACAAGAAGATGAAGGAAGCAGTGGGGAAGGTGGTACTGGTGGTGGTGGTGGTGGTAATGAACCTGTCTCTCCTCCCCCTCCTCCATCATCGCCATCGTCTAGTTTGGAAGGATGCGAATCATGCACCAATATTCCACCTGGCGGTACATTATTCATACTGTCAGGCACAACATGTTCCCGGCTTTCTTTGGAAGGGAGGTGTGGGGATGATGATATGCAGAGCAGTTGTGACCTTAGCTGTGGAAGATGCTCTTGTGATGCTAGTGGTGGCAGTGGATCTCCTACTGCTCCTGCACCACCAAATGATTCTCCTCCTGCTGAATCTTCACCACCAGAGGAATCTGAATCTTCTCCATCATCTCCACCTGAATCATCACCTCCCTCTTCTCCATCTCCTCCCCCAGAAGAAGATGATCAACAAGAACAAGAACAACAGCCAGGGTCAGGTAGCAGTGTAGGAGGGTGTACTGGATGCACCAACCTGCTCCCTGGATCTGAAAATATTTACTCTGATCAACTCTGTGAGAAACTATCCTCAACTGGTCATTGTAATGATGATGATATGATTGATAGATGTGACTGGGCATGTGGACGGTGCTCCTGTATTGATGTTGGTGGTGGTGGGGTTGATTGTGAGGATGTTGCTCCTGATTCATCTGGTACGTGCAAGCAACAAGCTGGATGGGGGAAATGTGGGGCGGATTGGATGCAGGGGTATTGCAAATCATCATGTAGAAGATGCTAAAATGGAGAGGATGAAAGAGGGGGGGGGGGGGGGGGCCTTGGTGGGGGGAAACATTTTTTTTTTGTCGCGGTTTGTTTT
>Ga0114919_10000475_pt1 | contig 31135 bp, 20 predicted proteins | sample BlataG_FD_88682 | JGI IMG/M metagenome (GOLD analysis project Ga0114919, IMG submission 88682) | Deep subsurface microbial communities from Black Sea to uncover new lineages of life (NeLLi) - Black_00105 metaG | ecosystem: Environmental > Aquatic > Marine > Oceanic > Sediment | place: Atlantic... | reverse complement strand
CCGACGCATCGGGTCAGATCGGTCAGAACGCCGAAGCGATCCTGGTGCCCGGTAAACTCCCCGGTTGCGCTGGCCAATTGCGATTTGCCCACCAGGCCGGCACCTGAAGCGGCCGCAATGCTCTTTAGGAACTTTCTTCGACTGATACCCATCAGTAGTCCTCCGGTTCTTTCTGTTTAACCATGATCCTCACAAATTCTCCTTAACTCCAACTCTCTGTTTTACCACAGGCCATCATCCGTAGGCTGGCAGCAGCCTCCTCGGTTAATCGGTCTTCTCCGAGCCAACTCCGGCCTTCTTGGCGTGGCACTCGGTGCACCCCACCGGTGCACCTATGTCCCGGTGGCAGGTCATGCACTGCAGGTGGTAGGCACCCTTAAGCCCGGGCATGTTCAAATTCTGGGGATTAAACGGTTCGCCATGGCATTCCCCGCAGGCGGGAGTCTGGCCGGCCTGGCTGTGATGGTGGCATGAGGCACACTCCTCAGCCATCTCCGCATGCATGGCATGAGAGAATACCACCGGCTCGTAGATGTTTTCCAAGCTGCTTAAGGTGAACGTCTCGGGCAACTCCTCAGACCTCTGTTTAACCCGGGTGTCTTTGGAGACTTGCCTCACCGCCGGCGTCTCGCCGCTTCTCTTGGTGTGACAATCCATGCATCCGGTCGGCCCCATCTCCATCTCCCTGTGACATGCTATACACTGGCCATGATAAGCGTCTTTTAGCCCCGGCGGACCTGCCTTCTTCGAAACCGACATGGACAGGTGACACTTGCCACAGGAGGGAGTCTGTCCTGCTCCGCTGTGATGGTGACAGTCTCCGCAGTCTTCGGCCATGGCGGAATGCATCTGGTGAGAGAATGACACGGGTTCGTACATCTTCGCCACCTGGCCCAATGAGATGGTCTCCGGCATCCCTTCCGAGGAAGAGACATCTGCCGTTTTCTCCCCACCCGCGTACGAGGCAATCGCAAGCCCGAAGGCCAACGCCAGGATGGTGTAGGTTATCGCTCTTCTTGTCACCGCATCTCCTTTGCTTGCAGTTACGCCTGTTTCCTCTATCCAGCGTTAAAAAAGTCTCGCGCTACCTTCTGCCACTGCTCGGAGGTCAGCTCGTCACCTAAGTCGGGCTTGATCTCTCCTCCTTCCTGCAGGACCGGATAGCTGGTCGGCACCAGTGCTGCTACCAACTGTTCTTTTGTTACCTGATTCCACCGGGCCAGCATCTCTCCGGAAAGAAGATTCTTCGCCTCCCGGGCGAGACGCACCGGTGCGATTTTCAGAATCCAGTTCACTTCAGGATTCTCCTGAGTGAGAACCTTGGGATTCTCTGCTACCTTCGGGTTGACGTCCACCACTCTGCCGCTAAGGGGGGAAATCTGAACCAGCTCCCTTTCTCCCCTTCTTATTCTCCAGGCTTCGCCTCCCTGGAAGATCCTATCCCCTTTTCTGGGGAGCTTGATCTCCTGCACGGAGCCAAAAACTGAGGAAGCGAACCTGTCCATTCCTACGTTCACCAGACTGGGTCGAATCACCTCGGCCCAGGTATGAGTCGGATGAGCGAAAATCCCTTTGAGGGCCTGCAACGATTCAGCGATGGCTTCGGTCACTGCACGACCGCGAGGAGCGTTCAACACTATCCAAAAGAGGATGAACAGCAGCATGAACACGACTGCCATCACGTACTCGATAGACTTGGTGGTAAGCATGAATTCCTGTAGAGTCTGCATCTCAAGATCCTTTCCATACTATAGAGTTAGTCTCCTAATCCTCCTGGTTCGACCACTTCAGCCGTTGTATCCACTTAGCCGCCGTTGAAGAACTCCAGGGTCACCTTCTCCCACTGCTGTGAAGTCAACTCGTCTCCCAAGTCAGACTTAATTTCCCCACCTTCTTGCAGGACCGGAAACTCTGCCAGACTCAAGGTCGCCACTAACTGCTCTTTGACGGACTGGTTCCATCGATTGAGCATGTTACCGTGAAGCAGGTTTTTCAGCTCCCTTTTCAGCTTTATCGGCCTGACCTTCAGCACCCAGTTCCTCTTGGTGTCCTTCTGCACCAGGGCCTGAGGATTTCGAACCAGATCTCGATTCACCTCCTCCACTCTTCCGCTGATGGGGGAGGTCTGAGCCAGTTGGCGGGAGCCTCTCCTTAACTTCCATGCCTTTCCACCCTGCTGAATCACGGTTCCCGGCTCCGGAAGGGCCAACTCCTCCACCGATCCGAAGATCGACTTGGTGAATTCGTCAGCTCCCACGGCAACTAAATTGGGCTCGAGAACCTCTACCCAAGCATGTCCTGGATGTACGAATATCCCTTCCAGGAATGAGGGCACTTTCGCCTTAAACACCTCCTCCTGCGGAACCTTGGCACGTCTGCTCTGAAGCCACGCGCCGATTCCAATCGCGATCCCGACGAAAAGCAGAATAAGTATCACCGACATTTTTCTCACCTCCACTTCGTTTTAATTGTTAGCCGTTCAAGGCGCCGGCCGGGCGGCAAAGGCCTTCCGTTCGCGCCAAGTGCCAACTCCAATCGCTAATGCCAGGAAAAACAGTCCGAATATCACCGACATTTTCATCACCTGACCTTTTCTTTTAGTGGTTAACATTTCATTTCACCCAACAGATACTGCATAGGGCTTGCCAAAAACCTTGGGGCACCGAACGCAAAAGACTAAATCGAAGAATCTGTTTAAGATACAAGAGAAGATTTTATTTCAGGGCATATTCGGAGAGGAAGAATTAAACGCCGCACTGTCGAAAAACTCAACGTTAATTGACAGGATTTGAGGAAGAAAGTGATCAACTTGTTTACAGTAAATGGGATGGGTGGTGTGGTAAATATCGACAACGATTGTTGTGTTTCTCCACAATTATTGCTCCTTGAGGTTCGCAAATGACCACTACATCGGATTTTAGGGCTTAAAATTAGACGTTGGTTCGTGGTGCCCTCCCAGACGGGGGCGTGTGCCCCCGTGTCTAAAGGGTCTCCGTCACCCTGAACTACACAGGTTGCGGGGTAAGGGCTTGTCTTGAGGGCTTAGACCAAAGAGCTTGTCCCGAGTTAGACCGAAAGGCTTGTCCTGAGGCCATAGGCCGAAGAGCTTGTCCTGAGGACTTAGACCGAAGGGCTTGCTCTGAGTTAGACCGAAGGACTTGTCCTGAGGACTTAGACCGAAGGATACCCCGTCACAACAGCCAAGTTCAAATGTCAGGCCCCGCCAAGCGGGATCCACGATTTTAGCTTGATCAGGAGAGATCAGGGTCCGGCAACCTGCTGGTGATGAGGTTTAATCACCATCCCTCGGTCCCTCCCATTCCGCCATAGGCGGATCCCTGCCCGTCCGGAAGGCGGGCGCCTCCGGCGGACAAGGGAAGGATATTTCTCTCTCTCTGTGGAGAGAGGGTCAGGTTGAAAATCCCGCCCTTCGACCCTTCGATAAACTCAGGGTGCTGAGCAAGGTCGAAGCACAAGCTCTCCTCGAGTCTGAGCGACCTTCCTTCGACATCCCGCCTTTGGCGGGAGACGAAGTGCGGAGTCGAAGACAGGGTGGTGAGCCCTTCAACTTCGTTCAGGATAAACGAACTCGAACCACCGCAGGCGGGGGTGAGGGGGTGGCTTGCAGGAGATCTGCCTAATGGTAATCAACTAATTATGATGACAATCCGACATAACCCAATAGCTCTTGTGAGCCGTTGGAGGGTGAAGCGAATTCTTGACGCACGTGCTGGCGGAACACAACAAATCTCTTGGCTGAGTCTCGGAAAGTTCCATAAGCTTTCTCCTTTCCGGGAACAACATATTATGGTAGTTGCTAAATTCGTCAAGTTAAAACGTTGATGACCATAAGGCGGATACTCCAGAAATCGTTCGGAGGAAATAAAAAATCGGGAGGAAACGGTCGAGAATCTGTCAAAAAGCAGAATCAAGAGGATTCTATGAGCGGTCGGGCTCTCTATACTACGACCTTAGGTTCCGCGACATACGCTTTGGGAATCGATCACGGAAGCGGCCTGGAGAGCCTGGACGGCTGCATCAAGTATACTATCTGCTCCGTCGAAGTTCAGCTGTCCTCATTGTGTCCGATAACAATGTGTGTGACAGCTTGTGCCTGTCCCCCCTGACACAAGGGATTCGGTTTTACTGGATAGACTCATTTCTCGTTGGGAAAGACGAGACAGTTGATTGTTTCTCCAGCTATCACGGCAGTATACGCACAATTCATCCGTGGCAAAACCCGCCTGACATTTTTGATTTCCAGGTCCCCAGGAGAGATTCCTTAGGTTTCTTCGATTCCAGGCTGTTTGCTCTGATACTGGTAAATCCGCTACAAAAACATTGTGTTTCAGAAAAGAAACTATTAGATTGGAAAAGGTGTATAGGAATAAAGCAGGTTGTCGTTCATCAGAATTTCTTTATCGGGTGAAATAAAATGGCCGGTTATTCTCACTCGCATTACTTTGTCGTGAAGAGGATGAGATTCGTAGTGGTGCTGACTCTGGGGATATTTCTTCTGGAGTTAATCGGCGGCATTTTGACCAACAGTCTGGCGCTGCTGTCGGATGCCGGACACGTGTTTGCCGACGTTTTCGCTTTGGGACTGAGTTGGGTCGCTCTGAGCCTTGCCGGTCTTCCGGCCGATCGAAAGAGAACCTTTGGGTATCTGCGGGCGGAGGTGCTGGCGGCCACGATTAATGGAGTCACCCTTTTTCTGGTGGCCATATGGATCTTCGTGGAGGCCTTCCACCGGATCAGGGAACCCCTGGAGGTGAAGAGCCTGGAGATGTTCTTGATCGCGATTATTGGACTCACGGTAAATCTGATCGTTTTCTTAAAACTCAGGGGCATCTCACACCACAGCTTAAATGTCAGAAGCGCTTTTCTGCACGTGCTGGGGGATATGCTGGCCTCGGTGGGTGTAATCGCAGGTGGGATCATCATGCTCATCACCCAGCTTTATATCGTCGATCCCATCATCAGCGTGTTGATAGGTTTGATCATCCTGCGAGGAGCTTTCGGTATCCTGCGGGAATCAGCCAACATACTTCTGGAGGGGGTGCCCAGGAGTGTGAATCTGGCCGAAGTGGAGTCGGTTTTGAGAAAGGTGGAGGGAGTGGAGGACGTTCATGAGCTGCACGTGTGGAGCGTCTCCTCGCGGGATATCGCACTCTCCTGCCACGTGATGACAAGAGACCAGACCACTCACTCCGCACAGAGCGTTCTGGACCAGATCCATTCAGAGCTTAAAGAGAAGTTCAACATCGAACATACTACCATACAATTTGAGTGTGGCTGTTGTGCCACGCAGAGTGCGCAATGTATCTTTACGCAAGGCCGGGAATAGGTTAAACTTAGCCTGACAAACGGTCTTTTAACCCGAAACGTACCAAAAAAGAGAAGGTTAGATGGTCTCTGCCAAGTTTGGCAAGCGCAAGTCGGTTAAAGAAGCTGGCAAGAATGTCGATCCCAAGAATGATCGCCATGAATCTGAGGGGGCGGAGTCGAGCGCAGAAGACAGCGAACTGCTTGCCGTCATAGAAAGGGCGAAGAACGGAGACGAGACTGCCTTTCAACAGATCGTAGACAAATACAAGACCCAGGTGGCCAGCATTGCTTACAAGATGGTGGGAGATTACGAGGATGCCAAGGACATCTCACAGATTGTGTTTGTTAAGACCTATCAAAACCTGGTCAATTTCGACACCACCAAGAAGCTCTCCACCTGGCTTTATCGAATAACCATAAACGCTTCCATTGATTTCATCCGGAAGCACAAGAAGCACAAGCACGAGTTATTAGACAACATTTTCGGCGAGCTGAAGGAGAAAAAGCAGGATGTAGAAAAGGTTTACCAGCGCAGCCTGATAAAATGGGCCATCGATGATTCCATGGACGCACTGAACCCGCGACAGAAAGCGGTTTTCGTGCTGCGGGATCTGGAGGGATTGGACATCAGGGAGGTTGCCCAGATCACCGACATGCCGCAGGCCACCGTACGCTGGTATCTGCACAGAGCACGATCGAAACTGAGAGGTGAACTAACAAAGCATCATCCTGAACTCTTGAAGAAGATGGGGATTAAGCATGAAGTGTAGAAAAGCAAAGAAGCTGGTCCTCAGTTATGCCGAGTTGAAGCCGCCCCAGAAGGAGATGCTGGACGATCACGTCAACTCCTGCCCCAGTTGCTCCTACGATCTGGCCCTCTACCTGGAGTCGATGAACCTGCTCAAAGAGGGCAGTCAGTTCGAAGAGTCGGAGGAATTCTGGAAGGGCTACCGGGTGGATGTGAAGAGAAGAATTCTACCTCCTCCTTTCTGGAGCAGGGTGAAAACAAGGGTGGAATGGCTTACCAGCTTGTTCCGAACCCCGATCCTGGGCCCGGTTCCCTCCTACGTCTTCTCCTTCGCCCTGATTGCTCTGTTGACGTTGAGTCTGTATCCGGGCTTTCTTTTCTCCGGGAACAGGGAAGGCTTCAGAAACAACCTGGTGGTGTACGAGGGCGGTCTGCTTTCTGCTATTGATAACGACGGGGTAACCATCTATACCCTGGAAGGCAGATAGCACAAGGGCTGGCGAGAGGATCCCTCAAAAGCTGCTCGGACGCGGCTTGAAGGAGAGGAAGAGCTTTAAAGAAACTTGGGAACGCTTAAGGGAGTATGAGGTCAAAACGGAAGAAGGCGGCGCTTCTCCTCTTTCTTGCGGGCGTGACGATTCTTGGGGGGGGATGCGGCGGTGGCTCGCTTGAGGGCTTAGAGGAGGATTTGGCCAGGGTGGTGGAGAAGGCGGGACCCTCGGTGGTCTGCATAATGGCCAAGAATGAGAGCTCCGGAGAGTTGAAGTTTGGCTCCGGAGTGATTCTTGATGGGGGGTACATCCTTACCACTGAGAACATCCTCGACAACGTGGATAACGTCACTTTGAAGTTACAGGACGGGCGGGTAATAACGCACGACCAGATAGCTGAGTTTCTGTGCGATTTTGAAACCAACGTTAGCTTGATTCGGGTGGACCAGGAGGAACTAAAGCCCGTCCGCATATCGGAAGCGGGCGAAATAGAGAACGGATGCCTGGGCATCGCCTTAGGAAACACCAGTTACTCCAAGGGTTTGGATGTCAACCTGGGGACGGTGACCAAGTCCTGGATTGGGGGCGCCGATGCTTACGATGAGAGCCTGATGATATGGCATGGTCCGGTGGTTCCCTACTACGGAGGCACTCCCATATTCAACCGCAAGGGAGAACTTCTGGGTCTTACCGAGGGAGTGCCCAAGGGGGGAGAAGGGGTGGTCTTCATCCTTCCCGCCAAGACCTGCATGCGGGTCAGCGAGGTTCTCAGGAAAGACGGTCAGGTAAAAAGGGGGTGCATAGGAATCTTCTGTGAGGCAAAGCCAGGCACCTGCGAAAAGGGGAAAACCTCGGAAGGTGTTTTGATCACCGAGGTGATCGAAAAGAGCCCTGCCTTCATAGCGGGACTGAATCCCGGGGATAGAATAGTCAGTTTCAACGGAAAGTCTGTCGAAAGTACGGACCAACTTAGAAGGCTGATCTCCGCCACCGAAGTGGGGTCTCATATCCTCCTGGGGGTGATCCACAAGAGGGCGAATGCAAAGAAGGACGTCCTGGTACGAACGGTGGAGCATGATGGGTTGGGAATGAGAAGATGTCCCCACCGGTCAATCTGAAAAACCCAATTTCTGCCGGAACTTCTCGCCGCCTCCGGGTGTATACTTAATATGGAGGCTGTTATGCATGCGGGGTGACCAGAACCACGGGTCGAAGGTTCTCCAATTGAATATTCGAAACCTTCAAAAGTGAGGAGGCAAGGATGGTTGTCGATCCCATTTGCCTGATGGAGATAGATGAGAAAAACGCTCCCGCCAAGAGCGTCTTCAACGGCCAGACCTTTTATTTCTGTCACGACAACTGCAAACGGAAGTTCGAAGAAGACCCCGGGAAATACGTAGACGTGGAGGAAAAGGAGAAATAAGTAAAGACAAGGGTAGTTTCGTTCCACCGGGACAAATCAGTCAGATTCAGGTCGGGATGGCGAGTTGACTCACATAAAGCTGTCCCGACCTCTTAATATCGTTTCTGCGAGGGTTTGAAGATGTCAACAGCCAACAGTAAGAAGGTCGGCGTAACCGTTTTTTCAGTCCTCCTCGGTATGTTGGCCGGAGCGGCCGTGTTGATTCTGCTCTACGTATTCGGATTTCTTCATGCCCCATCATCAACGCAGCCCCGGCGCGCAGCCGAGAGGAGTCTTCTTCCATCGCAGCCGGGCACGGTGCAAACCGCCGTCTCTCTCCAGGATGAGATAACCAGCGGCCGGGAGAATGCCATCGTCCAGGCGGCGCATAGGGTCGGGCCGGCGGTGGTGTCCATCAGCGTGGTGCAGGTGAGGGTGGTCAGAGAACATCCCTTCTTTTCCCCGTTTGGAGATGAGTTCTGGGGAAGATTCTTTCGTCCCAGGGAATATAAGCAGAAAGTGTACGGCATCGGTTCGGGATTCATAATCAATCCGGACGGCTACATACTGACCAACGCACATGTGATAAGAGAAGCGGATCAATTGAAGGTAACCCTGACTACGGGGCAGGAATACGAGGGGACGGTGATAGGCTTCGATGTGGCCTCGGATCTGGCGGTGGTGAAAATCGATGCGGAGGACCTGCCCTGGGTGGCTTTGGGAAATTCCGGCGATCTGATTACCGGTGAATGGGCCATAGCGGTGGGCAATCCTTTCGGCTACCTCCTAGACGATCCGAACCCCACGGTAACGGTCGGGGTCATCAGCGCGGTCAACCGGGACATCAAACGAGAGAGGGGACAGGTTCAAATCTACAGGAAGATGATCCAGACCGACGCGGCCATTAATCCGGGAAACTCAGGCGGACCCTTGGTGAACGCATCCGGAGAGGTGATCGGAATCAACACCTTCATCTTCACCACCAGCCGGGGGTCGGAAGGCATCGGCTTTGCCATACCCATCAATCGGGCCAAGGCGCTGCTTTCCGATCTGATCGAGTACGGAAGAATCATCCCGGTCTGGATCGGTGCCAGAGTTCAGGAGCTCAATCCCATCCTGGCTCAGAGCCTGGATTTGGAGCAGGCGCAGGGTGTGATCATCTCGGACGTGGAGGATAACAGTCCGGCCGAGAAAGCCGGGCTGAAGGTCAAAGATGTGATAATAGAGGTAGACGATCAGAAGATCAGAACCTTGAGCGACTGGGAGGATTTAGCCTATCTGGCAAGAGCCAGCCAAACCCTGGATCTTGTTTTTCTGCGTGACGGTAAAACGATAAACGCCCGCCTGGTGCCCGAGGCGCTTCCCGGCCAGCCAAGCGAAGGCTCGGAGAGCAGGCTGGGACTAACCGTGGCTAACATAAGCTCCGCTCTTGCCTACCGGTTGGGAACAAACGATAGAAGAGGAGTGGTCGTCGCCGGGGTGGACAAGGGCAGCGTCGCTTACCAGGCCGGTCTGGAGGTGGGAGATATTATCCGCCAGATTAACGACCAGCGCATCGGAAACGTTGAGAATTATGAGAAACTGATCAAGCGGTTAGGAAGTAGAGACCGGCTGATTCTGTTGATCGAACGCGAGCGCGGTTTGTACTTTGTTTCGCTGGAACAGTAGGAGACTCCGCTCAGATTTGACGTAAGCGAAAAGCCCCGGCTTGCCGAAAGCTGGGGCTAGGTTATGCCCGGACGGATGATTCTGAACCAAGAAGCCTGACAATCCGACTGCTATGGCGGAGTACCCTTAGGCCCATGACCTCAGGGCAAGCTCTTACGCCGCAACATGCCCGGTGTGACAAAAACGACTTAGGATCTAGTTCTGTGAGGGAATCTCTTGCGGAGGTGCACTGAGTTGGTCCTTGATTCGGTTCATCTCCCACTGCAGCATCTGTATATACTTGCTGTATGGATACTTGCTCTCCAACTCCTCGAAGTATGCACAGGCTTCCTGGTATTGTCCCAACTTGTTTGAGGAGAGACTGACCAGCTTGGCGAGTATCTGTTCCGTTTTGGGATGCTCCGATCTGAGCCGATGAAGCTTCTGGAATATCTGGAATGCTAACTCGTAGTTGGCGTACTTGCTGCACTGGTTGGCTACCTCGAATTCCCTCTCCTCGGATAGGATCAACTCGTCCTGGCTTAGAGCAAAGGCCATGTCGTAAGCCCTAAGCGCTTCTACGATCTCGCCGTGTTCGTATAGAACGTTGAATGCCTCGACATACTCCTTCATCGCCTCATCGAACTTCCCCGCCGTAATGTAACTCTGAGCCAGTTCGAAACGGGGCCTGATGTTCTTGGGCGAGGCGTTGATGCTCTGTTTGAGATGCATCCGAGAGTTCTCGTCGCCGCTCCAGGAGGCGCCCTGTCCCTTGAGATACAATACCTCGGATTTTGCTGCCTTCAAGAGATTCATCTGTAGTCCCAGAATGGCTCCGAAGACGAATCCTCCGATATGCGCCCAGTAAGCCACCGGCGTGAACCAGCCCAGGGTCAGAAGTCCGAAGATCAACTGGGGAACAAACCACAGGCCCAGCAGAAAGATCCAGGCTTTCAGATGGAAAGTGTACATCCTGAAGAAGAGGAAGAAGAAGAAAAACCAGCGCATCTCGATTTTGACGAAGTAGTACCTCATCAGAAAGACCCCAAGCACTGCGGCGATGGCTCCGGATGCGCCCACCATGGGTATGTCCAAACCTGTTCCGGTGAGATGGCAGATAGCCATGTGGGAGAGGGCCGCGGTTACACCTCCCCCAAAATAGAAGAGCAGGAATCTGTAATGCCCGAAGATACTCTCCACCACCTTGCCGAAAAGCCACAGAAAGAGCATGTTGAAGACGAAGTGAAATATCCCCCCGTGCATGAACATGTGGGTGATGAAGTTATGTGGATGAGGTGCGGAAGGGACCAAACCCCAATTCAGGAAGAGGGCCATCTTCGCTTCACAGGATGTCAGGAGCACCGGTATCAGTGCCAGGAGGTTTATCCCGATCAAAGCTAAGGTTACGGGATAGTCCTCCCTATAGTCTACATAGATTCGGACGGGTATTAGCATATAGGTTTCCTCTGGATGTATCTCTCTTATCGGCGTCAGAGATTGTGGCTTTATGCGGCGGGATGAATTCCCGCCGCTAAGGTCCGAAGAGTTCGATTGGCAGAGCCACTGGGTGGGGAAGGAGTAGTTGCTCGATTCATCGAGCAGGGGAGACAGTGACGGAATTCGCCCCGATGGATCAATATCAAAACCGCCCGATGAATTGGACGACTGCACAAAAGGTAAAAGAGCCTACGGGCGAAGATTACTTCCGTCTTAAGAGAAAGAAAAAGCCCCGACTCGTTCAGAGTCGGGGCCGATTGATTTTGAGTGCGTCCGTTCGTAGTCGAAGACTCAGCACCCTGGTGCGGCGCCGTTCTTGTAAAGATAGTTGATCAGATTGACCACGTCGCCGATGTCAACTATTCCGTCACAGTTGGTGTCTCCGGCCTCGGGGGGATCAGGGACGACACCACTTCGGTACAGGTAGTTTATCAGATAGACCACGTCCGCAAGGTCTATCACTCCGTCTCCATTAGCGTCTCCACGTAAGACATAGGATGCCATGCCGAGAGCGGGGTTGCCCCAGTAGGCTCCCCACTCAAACATTTGAAACTTAACATCGATGATCCACAGTCCGTTGGTGTACATGTGCCGCAAGGCCCATTGATGTGCTTCACCCTGGGTGTAATCCGTGGAGGTAACCGAGGTGGTGAAGAAGTAATCCAACGACTGGGTGGAGCCGTCGTATGGATCGTTCCAGGCGCCCATTCCGTATGCGACCTTGGTGGCGCCGAGAAAACCGACACCGCCCTGCCTAAGCATCGCTCGTCCGATGTTCGGATGATCGGTGTCGGAGTTGCTGCAGGCGTCGGCGAAGATAATAGCAGGATACTCATCGTTAAGGTTCGGACAGGTAGAGGTGGAGACGAAAGCCTCAGCTCCGGAAAACCAGATGTGGGAGGAGTAGGGGGAACCGTGGCCGGCCCAGTTCACGAACGCATACTGGCCGCTCGACCAGACAGGAAGCACGGTATCGTACCTGAGTTGGTAATCCATGGGGTAGGTGGAGAAGCGCTCGTACATCCGGGTCATGGTCCAGTCAGCCATCCAGGGTTGGTCCACCTTGGCTTCCATCAGAACCGCACAGTCGGTGTCATCCCAGAAAAAGGCGCCCAGAAGTAGAATGTTTCTCTTGAACGCGGGGTCGCTGTTCTGCTCATAGGCAGCGGATTTATCGCAGATGTGTCGAACGACCGCAGTATCACTCCACGGGATTCTGCCAACGTTTACCTCGACATAGAAATCGATCGGGTCGGAATTCTCGCCCCAACGCTGATCCTGATCGGCATCCCAGGACTGATTGTCTGGAAGCGAAAGTTCCGCATAGTAGTAATCAGTCTCCGGCTCCCCGTACCCCACGTCCTGCGCCGTGCGGCGCATGGGCACGTCGTCGTAGTCGCCAATCAGAAGCAGGTCTTCGATACCCCATTCACCTGAGGGATACTTGTCTCTTAAGAAATTCCTCATCTTCTCGGCGAGATCGTAGCCACTGTAGTTAGAGGCGATCCAGGAGGTGGTCACCACGCCTACGCTTTTCCCTTTGTTGTCCTCCCAGTTCACCAGAGAAGTTACGGAGGAAGTTAGGGCGTCAAGAGTGATGATAACGAAGTCGTAGTTTTCCTCGTCTCCCACCACGCTGGGATACCAAGTTCGAGCTTGATCATAGTTGAGGATGATCTCTTGAGCGATCCGCTCCTTCCGTGCGAGATTGTCGACCATGATGTCCTCAGAGGAAAAACCCTTCCGGAACGTGTAGCTCACGTGTACCGTGACTTTCGGATAATAGGTCAATTCACCGGAGACAGGACGATAGCTAAACGGCGTCACTCTGACGTCTACCAGGTTGTACTTCCTGAATCCAGCGGTGCGGACAACCTCTCCGACCGAGGCGGGATAAGGTTCGTCGCTTGTGTAAACTGAGTTGAAGTTGGCCTCATACATCTCCAGATCCCGCGCGTAGAGCTCGGGATTCTCCTTGCCGATGACCCTGGGTAAACGAGAAGGCGGCACGTCGTACGTGCCTGGCAGAACTACACCTTCTCCCGTGTCAAAGGTGACCCCGGCAAGGTCAGCTCCGGGAGGAATGGCAACGGCGAAGATCTTTGACGGCATATTTGGTTTTCCCGGAACCAGCAGCCGGCCGAAGTTCTCAACGTAGACCTCGTGTCCCAGTTGGGTGTGTCTAATATCATACGTTCCGATAGGCACCGGTACGCTGATTACCCCATCCTCGGCATATGCCATGATGCTGCCTGCCATCAGCAGGGAGATCAGGATAAGCACTACCCTTCTGCATTTCTGCATCCTCTCCTCCTTTGAGATTAAGGGAAGGCACGAGCGTCTTTATTCTTGTGAACCATACCTAAATTAATTATAACTCAAGAGCGGAAAAAGTCAAGGATAACTCTACTAAAGAAAAGCCCCAACTCCGCAAGAGTCGGGGCTTATTTTATGCAGTTCAAACGGACTGGTCATCCTGCCCACTAACAGCCTGGTGACGGGCCATTCTTGAATAGGTAGTTGATCAGAAAGATCACGTCACCCAGCTCAACTACGTCATCGTTATTGACATCTCCAGCTTGCCAGGGATCGGGAGCCAGATCACCCTTGTAGAGATAGTTGATTACGTAAATCGCATCTCCGATGTCTACTATTCCATCGTCATTGGCGTCGCCGCAGCTATATCTGGCTACGGACAACACATCTGACCAGCCAGACTCGCGGTCGTAGATGTCCTTGGCTTTTACTTTCACCTCGTAGGCGCCAGCGTCGGCCCAGGAGTTAGATGCGATGCATGTCTCTCCGGAATTGTACGGTCCAAGCCAGTCGCTATCCGTACCGTCTCCCCAGTCGAACAGGTAGAATATGTTCTCTCCCTCCGGATCGGTGGTGCTGCTGGAGAAATCGTGTTCTGCTCCCGGTGGAGCCTCAACCATCCCAGTCGGAGTTGCCGGTGTCGCCGGAGGATAGCTTGAAATCACGAGACCCATCCCCAGGTTGGGATTGCCCCAGTAGGATGACCATTCGAAATGTTCGTATTTCGGGCTGGACCAGAGGCCGTTCTCATACATGTGGATTAGAGCCCACTGATGAGCCTGGCCCTGAGTATAGTCTCCGGAGGTCACACAGGTGGTAAAGAAGTAATCGAAGGACTGGCTGGAGCCGCTGTAAGGATTATTCCAGCCCGGCCTTCCCAATGCAACCTTTGTCGCCCCCAGAAAGCCTACCGCTCCTTGCCCCAGCATGGCCCGGCCGATGTTGCCATAGTCGGTGTCGGAGTTGCTGCAGGCGTCGGCGAAGACAATCGACGGATAATTGTCGTTGAGACTGGGGCAGGTGGACGTGGTGGCGAAGGCGCTGCCCTTTGAATACATGATATGGACTGAATGGGGGGATCCGTGGCCGGCCCAGTTCACGAAGGCGAATTGACCAGAGGACCAGACGGATAAAACGTTGCTGTACGTCAGATTGTAGTCGGAGGGATAGATGGAGTGACCCTGCTCGTACATGCGGGTCTTGGTCCAACTAAACATCCAGAGCTCATCGATCTTAGTCTCCATAAGCACTGCGTTGTCCGTGTCGTCCCAGAAATAGGCGCCCAGAAGGAGGATGTTTTTCTTGAATGCAGGATCCTGGTTCTGTTCATAGGCAGCCGACTTCCCACAGATCTGCTGAACGGTTGAAGCTTGGCTCCAGGGAATTCTTCCCACCACCACCTCGGCATAGTAGTCAACCGGATCCATGTAATTCTCGGCATACTGGTGATCTCCGTCGCGGTCCCAGGAGAGGCTGTCCGGTTTGGAAAGTTCCGCGAAATAGAAATCGGTCTCCGGTTTGCCGTATCCAAGATCCTGCCAGACCCGGCGCATAGGCACATCATCGTAATGGCCGATCAAGAGCACGTCCTCGATGCCCCACTCCTCCGAGGGATACTTTTCCCGCAGGAAGTTTCTGATTCTCTCGGCTAAATCCCAGCCGGTATAGTTGGCGTTGATCCAGGAGGTGGTAACCACGTTTACGGTTCGGCCCTTACTGAGCTCCCAGGTCACCAGAGGCGCCACCTGAGAGACCAAACTCTCAAGGGTGATGAAAACGAAGTCGAAGCTCTCCTTTCCGCCGATGGCAGCGGGATACCAACTCTGAGCCTCATCATAGTTGAGGATGATCTCCCTCGCGAGTCGCTCCTTCCGCGGCAGGTTGTCGATCATAATGTCATCTGCGGAAAAACCCTTGGGATAGGTGTAGCTCACGTGCACGGTGACATAAGGATGGTAGGTCAATTGGCCGGAGAGGGGGCGATAAGTGACAGGGCTGACTCTGACGTCTACCAGATTGTACTTTCTGAAACCGGCGGTTCGAACAACCTCTCCCACCGAAGCGGGATACGGCTCATCGCTTCCGTAGACAGAGTTATAGTTCTCCTCATACGTGGCCTTCTCCCGTTCATAGATCACGGGATCTTCCTTGCCGATCACTCTTGGCAGAAGGGTCGGTACTATGTTATAGGTTCCGGGAAGGAGTATACCTTGTCCTACATCGAAGGTGACCTCAGCCACCTCGGCTCCCGGCGGGATCGCTATGGCAAAGATCTTCGAAGGCAAGTCCGGCTTTCCTGGAACCAGGATGCGACCGAAGTCCTCCACGGAGATATACTGTCCTTGCGGCGTACTTTCGATCTGGTACGTTCCGATGGGAACAGGAACACTGACTACCCCATCATCAGCGCTCACGGTCAGGCTACCCATCGCCAGCAAAGCGATAAGCAAAACCACTACCCTTCCGCACTTCTGCATTCTTTCCTCCTTTGAGGTTAGTGTGTCTGTTAACTCTGTATACGTTCACACATACCCTACCATTTTAGTATAATTAAAAACTCCGGATTGTCAAGCAAAACGTTGCGCCAAAGCCTGAAAGAATCAGGCAAGACCCGAATCTGTGTGGACTTTGGAAAGCGAAAGCGCAGAAGAAAAAAGCCCCGGCCCTGCCTTAAACGGGGTCGGGGCTGATTATTACGCAGCAGTCTGACTTGTTTAGAATTAGCTAACAGCCCGGTGCCGGTCCACCTTTGAAGAGATAGTTGATCAGATAGACCACGTCACCGATGTCAATCGTCTGGTCACAGTTGGCATCTCCTGCTTCTGAGGGGTCGGGAGGAGGTACGCTCCTATACAGATAGTTCACTAAGTGGACCACGTCGCCGATGTCAATTACACCGTCGGTATTGGCATCGCCCAGAAGATACGTCCGCACCATGAAGGACAAAGTGTCGGCATTGCAATAATCTTTAGCTGCTACGGTCAAAGGTTCCAGAGATGCCGTGTCGGGAGCAACGCCGAGAAGCGAGTCGTTCTGAACCGAGCACCAGTTCGGATAGTCCAGGTAGGTGATCAGGTGAGTCTCATCATCCGGATCCACTATGGTAGGATAATAGACGAAAGCCGCACCGGCCGCGACCACCACGGTGTCTCCCATCGAGATTATCGACGGCGTCACATTGGAATGGTCGATGGTTACAATTACCGCCAGGGTATCAGCCGCAGTACCGTCCGACACCGTCACCTTGAACGTCGTGTCAGCATAATCGCAGCCCACAAGACCAAACACCGAATCGCCGGAGACGGTGCACCAGGAGGCGATATCGAAAAAGCCGATGACCAGCTCAGACCCGTCGCAGTCAAAATCTGAAGCCGTGGCAACATATACAAACGGAACATCGGGGGATGGGGTCGCCATCGCGCTGGCAGAAGATGTGATCTGCGGCGGAAGGTTAGAACCAGCCGGGTTACAGCAATCATCGTCGGGATGGTTTGGACATATATCACACGAATCACCAGCACCATCGCTGTCCGAGTCCTCCTGATCCGGATTGTAGGCCAGCGGGCAGTTATCATCATCGCAGGTGTTCTCAGGAAATTCCGGATCACCATAGCCATCGCCGTCGGTATCGGTGCAGACGTCGCAGCTATCGCCGATGCCATCTCCGTCAGCATCCGCCTGATCTGGATTGTACACGTAGGGGCAGTTGTCATCCGGGCAGGTGTTCTCGGTATGCCAGGGGTCACCGTATCCGTCGCCGTCGCCATCGACGCAGATCACCTCGCCGCACTCATACACGTAAACGGCGAAGTCATCCACGCCGGCTTCCACCACTGACCCCAAACCCAGATCTGAGGCTTCGAAGCGGACCCTGACTTGGGCGGTGGGGGTGACGAAGTCGGCGATGAAGAACTCGTGCACGCTCCAGCCACCGGAGGTTTCCGGCCCGATGGTCTCCACCAGCGTCCAGTCGGCCCCGTTATTGCTCGACAAATAGACCTTGAAGAAATCACTGTTGGGATTGTCCCCAAAGTTATTGGTATACCAGAGGGCATAATGAAGTACGACTTCGGTACCGGTGCTCGCATCGATGGTGGGGGAGATCAGCCAGGTGATACCCCCGTCAACGTCCGAATTGCCGTCTTCATTATCAGTGAGAAAACAGTTGCCCGAGCCGTCATAGTCCGTGGCTGGATCGCCCCGATCCCCGCCTCCGACCGGAACTCCGCGGTCCCAGGCTCCGTCGGTCAGATTGGGGTCGTTCTCCACGGTCCAACCCAGGTCGGTCTCGAAGTCGTCGGCGAACGCGAAATTAAGCTCCCCGACCGACGAGGAGTATACCGAGGCAGGCGCTCCCTGGGGATTGTAGGTTATGCCAGAGCTGAAGCCCTCAGCGCTGAAATAGTATTCAGGAGTATCCTCGCAATCCGCCGCCGGCAGCGTTGCCTCGTAAAGGTCACCACCCGAAGGCACCAGGGAGGAGGTAAGATAAATGCCGCCGTCGTAGCGATAATGAAGCATACCTGATCCAGGCACGTATGAATCGCCGCTCTCGCTGATCTGAACCGTTATGGTGGTGGGAGTCTCCGGCGGGATGTAATCGGGCACGCCGTCCGGGAGCTGAATGCTTATCGAGGCGACCGCTCCCATTCCCAGATTGGGATTGCCCCACAGTGCTCCCCATTCAAAGGTCTCATACTTGTTGTACGACCAGAGCCCGTAGGTGTACATCTCTCTGAGCGCCGATTGAAGAGCCTGCCCCTGAGTTTCGTCTCCCGAGGTGACGGCGATGGTGAAGAAGTAATCCAACGACTGACTCGACCCGTCATACGGATCGTTCCAGCCCGGACTTCCCAGGGCGACTTTGGTGGCGCCTACAACGCCCACAGCACCTTGCTGTAACATGGCCTTCCCCAAGTTCAGATAATCGGTGTCCGAGTTGCTGCAGGCGTCGGCGAAACAGATCGCCGGGTAGTCGTCGTTGAGATAGGGACAGGTGGAATTGGAGACAAAGGCCTCGCCGGTGCCATGATAGATATGACTGGATGTCGGCGAGCCGTGCCCGGCCCAGTTCACAAAGGCGAACGTCCCGGACGACCAGACCGAGCGCACGTTGTTGAAGGTTAAATTGTAGTCCATGGGATAGGTGGAATAGCCCTGTTCGTACATCCGGGTCATGGTCCAGTCGGACATCCAGGGTTGGTCCACCTTGGCTTCCATCAGCACGGCATTATCGGTCCGCGGATTAGGATCGTTGTCCCAGAAGAAAGCTCCTAGAAGAAGAATGTTTTTCTTGAACGTTGGAATGTTGTTCTGCTCGTAGGCCACAGACTTGTTGCAGATGTGTAGCACAGTGGCAGGATCACTCCAGGGAATTCTTCCTACGTTAACCTCGTTATAGAAATCGATGGGGTCTGAGTTTTCGCCCCAGCGATGATCTTCATCGGCATCCCAGGACTGGTCGTCGGGTAGGGAAAGTTCTGCATAGTAAAAATCGGTCTCTGGTTTTCCGTATCCCAGATCCTGTTCCGTGCGGCGCATGGGAACGTCATCGTAATGACCGACCAGCAGCACGTCTTCAATGCCCCACTCACCTGAGGGGTACTTGTCCCTAAGGAAGTTCCTCATCCGCTCGGCCAGATCGTAACCAGTGTAGTTGGAGTTAATCCAGGAGGTTGTCACTACGTTCACCGTTCTGCCTTTGGTCACCTCCCAGCTGGCCAGAGGAGCCACTGCCGAGGTCAAGGCATCCAGGGTGATGATGACGAAGTCATAATCCTCCTTTTCTCCCACAGTGCCGGAGTACCAGCCCTGAGCTTGATCATAATTGAGAATGATCTCCTGTGCAATCCGTTCCTGCCGGGGAATGTCATCGATGATCACATCCTGCGGAGAGAGACCTTTGGGAAGAGCATAGTTTACGTGAACCGTGACTTCCGGATAGTAGGTCAGTTGACCCGATTGAGGACGATAGGAAAATGGCGTGACTCTCACGTCAACCAGGTTGTACTTCCTGAAGCCCGCCGTGCGAACGACCTCTCCGACCGAGGCCGGATACGGATCATCGCTTCCGTAGACAGAGTTGTAGTTCTCCTCATACATCCGCCTGTCTCTTTCATATAGCAAAGGGTCTTCCTGGCCGATGACTCTGGGCAGGGGAGAGGGTAATATCTCATAGCTCCCGGAGAGCGTAATGCCTTCACCTAAGTCAAAGGTGACGTCGGCCACCTCAGCGCCAGGGGGAATTGCTATGGCAAAGATCTTTGACGGTAGGTTCGGTTTCCCCGGAACCAGCAAACGACCGAAGTTATCCACAGAAAGCTTGTGGCCCTGTTCAACATACTCAATGTCGTAATTGCCGACAGGTATCTGCAGGCTGATCACGTCGGCCGCGGCTTGGGCTGCCGCCAGAATGCCGCCGAAACACAGCATCACAGTGGAAATCAGTAGGATGGTGATGCTACCCCTCATGTTAGAGATGGGCATGCTTCTCTCCTTTCGGGTTAGTGGACATGATTATATGCAAGTAAAACAGCAAGCACAAATTAATAATAATCCAAAAGTGAAAAAAGTCAAGCAAAACTGTGCTATTAACATTGAACTTGGAGTGTTCGGCTTCAGCCGAACCTGGGTTGAAGTGGGCCGGGCTACCGTCCGGACGGACGCCCGTCTGGGCGTAGGTTGCCCGACAAGCGTCGCGGGTATCGGGTAGCTCCCTCCGATCGCAACCCAACCTACCGATCTAACCTTGCCGCGGGACGATGCTCTGGATTACGTTCATAACCGGAGCTTGAACTTGGAGTGTTTGGCTTCAGCCGAATACCAAGTTTAGCTGGAGGCAGACACCACAGAAAGGCAGGACTTGCAATGACCTGCTGCGCGAAAAAAGAGAAGACCCCGGCTCATTCAAAGTCGGGGTCTTCCCGTTCCTTACACGTCTCCAGAATAGGACAAAGCTCAACAGTCGGGCGGGTCTCCGCCTCTGTAAAGGTAGTTTATAAGATAAACGATATCACCGACGTCTACGATCCCGTCGCAATTGGCGTCTGCCGCTTGCAGGGGAACCGGCGGGTCTCCGCTGCGATATAGGAAGTTGATTATGTAGACCACATCTCCCACGTTTATCTCACCATCCCCGTTGGCATCGCCACGAAGAGGAATCACCGTGGTCAACTCAGCCTTTCCTATCCCACCGATCCAGTCTTGGTAGCTGGGGTAAGAATTGCTTGAGCCCGTGATCTTGCCCTTTACCTCTACCCTGATAGTGTCACGGCCCGAACTGAGCGCCGGAGATAATATCTGCCAGACCGCGGTGTCCATGTAACCTGAAGTCTGAGAGTCGAAATGGATCGTTGCCGAAGCGGGGTCTACGATTTGGTATCCCGAAGGCAGGACGATCGAAGCTTGGATGCTGTCAGCCTCAAACTGATTCTCAAAGGGATGAGGTCCTCGATATTCAAACTCCGCACTCGCCGTGAAGAGCTGGTCGGTGCCTACCAAGGAGTCGACCACGATATCGACGCGCCAGGGAGCGGAGAAGAGACCCCATCGATTGCTCAGCAACCAGAGATCATCCACCAAGAAGCTTTGTTCGAAATAGACGTCGGGCCCAGAGTAAGGCGGGGTATACCAGGGATCGTGGACGATGAAAACGTCAAGGTTGTCATCGTATCCTTTGAGTACTCGATAGTGTCCCGCCGAGTGGCTGGCGCTGTACCAGGTCAGCACCAGGATGGGGTAGTCGTTGGAGATGAGGTTTTTTAAATCCTCGTAGCGCGTCATGACGTGACTCAGACGGTTCCAACTCTGGTAATTGCCGCAGTATCCCAAGGACCTTTCGTTGTATCCTTCAAGCGTGGGATTTTGAATAGCGGTGCTGATTAAGCTGAAATGGGCTGCCCTTATCATATTGGTGCGGTTGGTGCCGAAGTGGGGCACCACATCCGCAACATAGCGAATATCGTCCTGGTTTATGTCTGCTCCCCAGTAGTCGAAGACCATCTCCAACGAAGCTTCGCCGCAGTAGTAAGAAGAATCCTGAAAATAGAAAGGAACCTCCATATTGTAGAAGTCGGGGTAGAGATGACCTTTGCTTATGATGGGCTCTGCCATTTCTTCCGGAGTTGGAGAGTCGATCTTGGGAGGCGCGTAGTTGTCGGCAACGTCAAGAAATCTCGGGTCCAGATTCGTGCGCACCTCCGAGATATCATTGATGTTGATGAAAATCTGTGGCAGGTCATCATCGTTAAACGGGCACAACCAGTAGAAATTCCTGTCAGGCATCTCGACGATTCTTGGCTCCGACGTCTCGGCATCCTGAACCCCCTGCTGACAGATCTGAAGAGCGTCGTTTTTACTCACCTGCGGGTATCTCTCCAGTTCGACGCGAGTATACCATTGCCACTCCCGACTCTTAGCACTCGTTCCAATCAAGGCGGCCACCCTGTTATCCGGACTGACAGCAGGCACCATATAATAGCATGGTTTCAAATCCGGATAGGTATGAACAAGAATTGGAGAAGCAGCTTTGAGCGACTCCCAGCGGAGGTCATTCACCACCCGCCCGGGGTGGGCCGCATAATAAACGAAGTTTCTCTGGATCAGCCTGTCGGCAATCTCTTGTGCGTCCGACGGGGAGATGAACTCCTCCGCCTGAACGGAAGCAGAAAACAGAACCAGGAGTGCCAGAACAAAAACTTTTCCCTTGAGCATAGCATACTACTTTTCGGGAAGTTCTTGGGGTCAGCCTTTCAAATGGTTGGCCAATGTTTCGCAAGGCTCGGAGCCGCCCCGGTAAAGATAGTTCACCAGGTAAACCACGTCGCCAACGTCAACAATCCCGTCGCAATTGGCATCCCCGGCCTCCACCGGGTTGGGAGCGGCACCGTTCTTGTACAGATAATTCACCAGGTAGACAACGTCGCCGATGTCGACAGTTCCGTCGCCATTGCAGTCGCCGCAGGTGAACTGGGATATCCCTTCCCTCACCAGCGAAGGATCGCCGTACAGGTTGTAGGTGACCATGTTCCAGTATTCGGCAAAATGGGCAAAGCCGTAGTTGTCGTGGCAGAAGAACTTGGAGTTATAGACCGCGTCTCCCACCTTCTCGGGCCCGCTGGGGCCGTTTATCATGTGGCGGTTGAACTCGTAGCACATCGATTCACCGCCGCCCGGATTGGTGGGCCATCCCGACGCGCCATAGACTATCCGCGTTGCGGCGAGAACTCCGACGCACGCCCCGTACGATGGTTCTGTCAGCAGATCGATCCCCATGTTGCCCCAGGCGTTGGGCTCCGGGTAGTTGATCACACAAGAGATAGGGAAGAAGATGCATGGATGATCGTCGTCCAGGCTGGAAGATGTGCCGATGAAATAGGGCCATGACATCTCATTTCCTTCCGGAACTCCATCACCGTCGTCCCAGGCCCAGATTTTCCGGGCCGCGCCGTCAGTCCAGCCGTGAGCGCCCCAGTTGACTATGCTGTATTGCCCGGTTCGCCAATCGCCGGCAAAGGCCGCCTCACTCAGGGCTGGCCAGGGAAACGTAGAAATCTCCAAACCTCCCTGCTCACTGTAGTGACTGACTGTCCAGCTGGCCATAAGATTGGTCTCGATCTCGTTCATGCAGGTGGCCCCGTCGTACGCCGGTCTGCCGTTGTTGTCCTCGTTGCTAAAATACCAAAACGCCCCGCCGTGCAATGCACTGTTCTTCCAGGATCCGGTGTCCTGTTCGGAACTGACCGATTTGTTCAATGCATAAGTGATTCGGGCGCTGTTGTTGGTTGGAATGCGCCCGACGTATACTTCGGCCAGGAAGTCGGGGCTGTCATGACCATATTCACCGTAGTATCCGTCACCGTCTAAGTCCCAGGAGACGTCGTCCGGATCGGATAGGTCCGCATAGTAGTAATCGGTCGGGTTCTCTCCGCTGGTCGCGTTGGGGGTGCCTGCCTGATTGGTGTGGTTGGCTGGGTCAGGATAACAATAGCGCATGGGAATGGTGGCGTAGTCGCCGATCAACAGGACGTATTCGATTCCCCAGGAAACGTAGTTATTTCGGAGGAAGTTGCGAATCTTCTCAGCCAGATCGGCGCCGGCTTGACCGGCTATCTCGGGGTCAGTGGTGAATACGGTTCTGACATTGTACCCCAACGAGGCCTTCCAATCCAAGAAATCCGAGGCGACGATTGCGCTCTGGAGCGCACTGGTGGTAATGATCACATAATCGTGGGTTTGCGATATCGTACTGGGCCGTGAACCCAGAGGTTCGTACAGATCCTTGATGTCTGAATAATTGACAAACAACCGCGAGGCTCGTTGGTCGGCTAAATTGTCCCACTTTGACTCTTCCACCCGTCGAGCTTCGATGCTCCCCGGAGACGGCAGGTCGTAGTTGATGCTGATTTTAGCACCATCGTATTTGACCAGCCTGCCGGACTTGGGATGGTAGCTGAAAGGATAGAAGGAGACTGAGGCGTAAGAGTATTTCCGTAAGGTGCCCGAGGCGGCAAGTTTTCCTCTCTCCTCCGGGTAGGCCTGATCCGAGGAGTAGGCAAAACTGTTATTCAACTGCCACTCTCTTCGCATCTTCTCAACCAATTCGGGGAACTGGCGCGCATCAACTAGCGGCATGATTTGTGGGGCTGCTGCGATACGGTATGTGCCCGGCAATTGCGTGGCGCCGGTTCCTTCTACCTCAACCGATTGAACTCTCGCGCCAGGGGGGAGGGCGATTAAGAAATTCTTCGCCGGAAGCATTGGTTTGCCGGGAACGGTCAGGTAACCAAACCCTTCCATTTCGATCCTCTGTCCCTCGTCGGTGTCGATGATCTGATATACCTGGGAATAGACGTCTACCGTCAGAACATTTGAAGCACTTGTCGCCGGAACTCCGGCAGACAGCGCCAGGCCGAGGCTGACAGCCAGGATCATCAGATACTTGAGATGTCTTCTCCTATTCATTTACCTGTCTCCTTTATCTAAAGATACGGACTTGCACCCAAAAGGTTACTCCTTAGCCTTCGCCCGGAGGAGGTCCACCCTTGAACAGGTAGTTGACAAGATGCACAACGTCACCCACGTCAACGGTCTGGTCAGAGTTGACGTCTCCGGCTTCCACCGGATCGGGAGCAGTTCCATTCTTGTACAGATAGTTGACAAGGTAGACAACGTCTCCGACGTCCACGACCCCGTCGCCGTTGCAGTCGCCGCAGATGAACTCGGCAATTCCCTCTCTTACCAGTGTGGGGTCGCCATAAAGGTTATAGTCAAACATGTTCATGTATTCGTACTGGTGGTCCCAACCGTAGTTTTGATTAGAGTAGAATTTGGCATGATAAAGGGCATCGCCCAACTTCTCCGGCCCGCTGGGTCCGTTGATGACGTGGCGGTTGAACTCGTAGCACATCGATTCCGCGCCGCCTCCCGTCGGCGGATCGGCAACCGACACAGCCGCCCCCCGGGTGGCGCTGAGAACCCCGATGGAGGAGCCGAACCCCGGCAGGGTCAAAAGATCGATTCCCAGATTGCCAAGTGGATTTGGCTCCGGGTAACCCACACTACACGAGATGGCGAAAACAATCGAAGGATAATCGTCGTTAAGATTGGAGACGGTGCCGATGAGCCTGTGCGAGGCCAACTCCGTCGGATTCTGCGATTCGGGAACGCCGTCCCCATCATCCCACTCCCACACCGTCCGGGCCGCATCTATCGGCCAGCCGTGCCCGGACCAATTAACTACTCCATATTGACCGTTTCGCCAATCGCTGGTAAATGCGTTTTCGCTCAAAACACCCCAGGGGTACGAAGAGGGCACCAGGCCCGCATATTCGCTATAGTGGCTGACAGTCCAGCCACTCAAAAGGTCGGTCTCGATCACGTCCATGCAGCGGGCGCCATCAACCATGGGGTAGCCGCTGAAATCCTGGTTTTCAAAGAAGAGGATGGCGCCGGCATGGAGTGCGTTATCCTTCCAGTGGCCGGTGTCCTGTTCAAAAGCGACCAGCTTGTTTAGAGTGTAGGTGATCCGATCTGCGTCGCTTACCGGAATCCTACCCACGGAGACTTCGGCTAAGAAATCAGGAGTATCTTGCGTGTATTCCCCGTAGAAGCCGTCCCCATCCGAATCCCAGGAGGTTGCATCCGGATAGGATAAATCTGCATAGTAGTAGTCGGTCGGCACAGAACCACCGGGACCATACGGGTTATGCGGGTCGTGCGAATGGTTGTAGGGGCTGGGATAACAGTAGCGCATGGGAATGGTTTCGCAATCGCCGACCAAGAGGACATATTCCATACCCCAGGGAATGTAGTTGTACCTAAGGAAATTGCGAATCTTCTCCGCGAGGTCGCCGCCGACTTGACCGGCTATCTCAGGGTCGGTGATGAATACGGTTCGAACATTGTACCCCAGAGAGGCTTTCCAGTCCAGGAAGTTCGACGCGACGATTGCGCTCTGAAGGGCACTGGTAGTGATGATCACATAGTCATGCGTCTGCGCTGAGTTGGCAGGCTTTGATCCTGTGGGTTGGTACAGCCCCCTCATCGCCTCATAATTGAGAAACAACCTTGAGGCCTTTTCGTCAGCCAGGTTGTCCCACTTCGATTCCTCAACCTGTTGAGCTTCCGCGGTGCCAGGAGAAGGTGAATCGTACTCGACGCTGATCTGTGCAGCACGGTAGTGTATCAGTCGGCCCGATTGTGGATAGTAGCTGAACGGGTAGAAGGAGACAGAAACATATGAGTACTTCCGCAGAGTACCCAAACTATTCAGTTTTCCCCTCACGCTGGGATAAGCTTGATCATCTGAATAGACCGTCTGGTTATTCTCCTGCCACTCGCGCCGCAGTTCGTCCAAGAGTTTCCGGTATTGAGGTGCGTCAGCTAATGGTAAAATCGGCGGGCAGGGTATGATTCTATAATCTTCCGGCAACTGCTCAGCACCGATGCCGTTCACCTCAACAGACTTAACTCTGGCGCCAGGCGGCAGAGCAACAAGGAAGCTCCTGGATGGAAGCATCGGTTTCCCCGGAACCATCAGGTAACCGAATCCCTCCATCTCGATCATCTGTTCGGTGCCCTTGTTGACGATTTGGTACTGGCCTGCGCTCACGTCTATTGTCAGAATGTCGGATGCAGCCGCCGTCGGGACCAGGGCAGAGAGTGAAAATGCTGAAATGATCCCAATCGCCAAGTTGCAGCTCAAGTGTTTTCTCTTGCTCATCTACTGACCTCCTTCTACTAAGAATACGCGTCCCTTCTCAAAACTCCAGCCTCAACAGCCGCCAGGAGGCGAGCCCTGCTTGAACAGGTAATTAATCAGATAAACGACGTCCCCAAGGTCAACAGTGGCATCGCAGTTGCAGTCTCCGGCCTGTTGGGGATCCGGAGCGGAGCCATTCTTGTACAGATAGTTCACCAGATAAACCACGTCCCCGACGTCTATCGTTCCGTCGTTGTTGCAGTCACCGCAGGTAAATGTGGAGATTCCCTCTCGGACCAGTGACGGATCGCCATAAAGGTTGTAGCCGAATGGGTTCCAGTATTCAGAATAGTGGTTCCAGGTGTAGTTCTGGTTGTAGAAGAACTCCGAATCGTAAAGGGCATTGCCGACTCTTTCCGGTCCGGCCGGGCCATCAATCAGGAAACGATTGAATTCATAACAGAGCAGTTCTCCGTCGCCCTTAGATACCCATACCACCCGGGTTCCGCTGAGGACCCCGACCGAAGAGCCGAATGAGGGCTCAGTTAACAGGTCAATCCCCAAGTTGCCCCAGGCATTGGGTTCCGGATAGCCCACCAAACAGGAGACGGCGTAGACGATGGATGGGAAGTCGTCGTCCAAGTTGGAAGTGGTGCTGATTATATCGGGCCACGACATCTCGTTGGATTCCGGAACACCGTCTCCATCGTCCCATGCCCATACCTTCCGGGCCACCCGGTTCGACCAGCCGTGAGCGGACCAGTTTACCACCCCATACTGGCCGTTCCGCCAGTCACCGATGAATGCGATTTCGTTCAGCGCAGGCCAATCGTAGGCGGAAGGTCCCAGGCCTCCCTGCTCGCTGTAGTGGCTTATAATCCAGCCGCTCATAAGGTCGGTCTCGATTGAATCCACGATGGCGGCGCCGTCTCCTAAATCCCGGCCGCTGTAATCTTCGTTCTCAAAATAGGCGATGGCACCGGCATGCAAGGCCTGCTGTTTCCAGTCTCCGGTATCCTGTTCAAAAGCTACCAGTTTGTTGAGGGTGTAAGTTATGCGGGAGTCGATGCTGGTGGGAATGCGGCCCACATAGACCTCGGCTAAAAAGTCGGGGCTGTCCTGTCGGTATTCGCCACAGAAACCGTCGCCGTCCGAATCCCAGGAGGTTGCATCAGGACCGGACAGATCTGCATAGTAATAATCGGTGGGGACGTCACCGGTCCAGGGCCAATTCGACGGATCGCCAGCACCATTTATGTGGTTGGTGGAGTCCGGGTAACAGTAGCGCATGGGAATGGTGGCATGATCGCCCACTAAAAGGACATATTCGATGCCCCAGGGAATGTAGTTGTATCTGAGGAAGTTTCGAATCTTCTCCGGGAGGTCGGCGCCGGCATGTCCGGCAATCTCGGGATCGGTGGTCAAAACGATCCTGACGTTGTATCCCAATGAGGTCTTCCAACTCAGGAAGTTGGAAGCTATGATAGAGCTTTGAAGGGCACTGGTGGTGATGATTACATAGTCGTGCGTCTGCGACGAAGCGCCGGATCGTGGCCCTGTTGGCTGATACAATCCCTTCATCTCCTCGTAATTGACGAACAGCCTTGATGCCCTTTCATCTGCCGCCTTGTCCCACTTCTGTTCCTCGACCTTCTTAGCTTCTTCTGTGCCCGGAGAAGGTAGCTCATACTCGACGCTAATCTGTGCAGCTGGGCAGTATATCAGTCGGCCCGATTGCGGATGGTAGCTGAATGGATAGAAGGAGACAGAGGCGTAGGAGTATTTTCGCAGGGTACCGGAACCCTTAAGTTCTCCGCGTTCTCCCGGATAGGCTTGGTCGGATGAGTAAACGGCTCGGTTGTTATCTTCCCATTCGCGCTCTAATCGTTCGATGAATTCCCGACCTTGCCCAAGATCGGTCATAGGCCGTATGAGTGGAGTCGGCATAATCTGATAGGCGCTTGGTAGTTGCTCTGAGGCGATGCCCTTGACCTCCACAGATTGAACTCTGGCGCCAGGCGGCAGAACAATAAGGAAGCTCCTGGATGGAAGCATCGGCTTTCCCGGATCCATCAAATAGCCGAATCCGTCCATTTCGATCATCTGCTCGGAGTCCTTGTTGACGATCTGATACTGGCCAGCGCTTACTTCTATTGTCAGAAAGTCGGATGCGACCACCACCGGAACCATGGCCGAGAACAGAAGTGCCGCAGTGATTCCAATCGCCAGACTGCGTCTTAAGTGTTTACTCTCATGCATCTATTGACCTCCTTCTATTAAGAAATACGCAGGTCTTCCGAAAACTCTGGCCTCAACAGCCACCCGGAGGCGAGCCCTGCTTGAACAGGTAGTTGATTAGATAAACGACGTCTCCAAGGTCAACCGTGCTGTCGCAGTTGCAGTCTCCCGCTTGCACGGGATCCGGAGCGGAGCCATTCTTGTACAGATAGTTTACCAGAAAGACTACGTCCCCAACGTCCACTATTCCGTCGCCGTTGCAGTCACCGCAGGTGAATCCCGAGACTCCTTCTCTGACCAGTGAGGGATCGCCATAGAGGTTTAAGCCAAACATATTCCTGTATTCGTAATAGTGGTCCCATGCATAGTTCTGATTGCAGTAGAATTTAGAATCGTAGATGGCGTCGCCTATCCTCCTCAATTCAGTAATCATATAACGGTTGAATTCATAGCATATCGCATCAATGCCCGCCGGTCTTCCAAACCAATCCGCTGTAGCGCACCCGGATCTGGTGGCACTCACTATGCCTGCCGAAGAGCCGAATTCGGGTTCGGTCAGCAGATCAATTCCCAGATTTCCACCGGCTTGAGGCTCCGGCCAGCCCACATTGCACGAGATGGCGAAAACGATGGAAGGATGGTCGTCATCCAGATTGCTCCATACGGAGATGAATGCTGGCTGTTCTATTAGATCAGATCCGTCTGTTTCCGGCACGCCGTCCCCATCGTCCCACACCCATACCATTCGTACTACGTGGGACCACGAGCCATGGCCATACCAATTGACGACGCCGTATTGCCCGTTTCGCCAATCATTGATAAACGCCGATTCGCTCAGTGCAGGCCAGGGATAACCGGAAGTAGATAGACCTTCCTGCTCGCTGTAATGGCTGATTGTCCAGCCATTCATCAGGTCAGCTTCTATCGAATAGAGACAGTGGCCTTCTACGAAGGTCACGCTATCGTAATCCTGATTGGCAAAGCGGGATATGGCATTCGCATGCAAAGCCTGATCCTTCCAGGATCCAGTGTCCTGCTCGAAGGCGACCAGTTTGTTCAGTGTGTAGGTTATCCGGGTGCTGTCGCTTGTCGGGATCCGGCCCACATAGACCTCGGCTAAGAAGTCAGGGCTGTCTTGACTGTATTCACCGTAGACCCCATCGCCGTCCGAATCCCAGGAGTCGGCATCCGAATAGGATAAATCTGCATAGTAGTAGTCAGTGGGCACGTCGCTGCCGCCAGGATAGCAGTACCGCATGGGAATGGTCTCACAGCCGCCGACCAGAAGAACATATTCGATACCCCAGGGGATGTAGTTGTATCTGAGGAAATTGCGAATCTTCTCCGCTAAGTCGACGCCAGCTTGACCGGCTATCTCAGGGTCGGTGATGAATACGGTTCTGATATCGTATCCCAAGGAAGCCTTCCAATCCAGAAAGTTCGAAGCGACGATGGCACTCTGAAGTGTGTTGGACGTAATGATCACGTAATCGTGAGTCTGCGATTCGGCTTCTCGCGGTGAGCCTGTGGGTTGATACAGTCCTTTCATTTCATCATAGTTGACAAACAACTCGGAGGCTCGCTGATCAGCCAGGTTGTCCCGCTTCGATTCATCGACGCGCTGAGCTTCCGCGGTGCCAGGAGAAGGCAAGTTGTACTTAATGGTGATCTGTGCAGCATGGTAGTGGACTAATCGGCCCGATTGTGGATGGTAGCTGAAAGGGTAGAAGGAGACCGAAACGTAGGAGTATTTCCGCAGGGTTCCTAAAGTTTTCAGTTTTCCCCTTTCTTTCGGATAGGCCTGATCTGAGGAGTAGACTGTCTGGTTATTCTCCTGGCACTCAAGCTGCAGCTCTTCTACGAGTTCCTGGTATTGCGGCGCATCAGCCAAGGGCAGGATCGGCGGAGTTGGCATGATCTGGTAGGTGCCCGGCAATTGCTCAGCGCCAATCCCCCTAACTTCGACTGATCGAGCCCTGGCACCAGGCGGTAAGGCAATTAGGAAGTTCTTGGCGGGAAGCATCGGTTTGCCCGGAACCTTGAGGTAACCGAATCCCTCCATCTTGATGAGTTGACTCTGATCGCGATTGATAATCTGATACTCTCCGGCATCGACCTCAATAGTCAGAACATCAGCGGCGAGTGACAACGGAGCAACGGCCAAGACCAAAATCATGGCAAGCAGGCCGCCGACCAGACGGTTTGCAGACGGGGTGATTATACGCATTGGTCTCTTTCCTCCTGGCCCTACATACAAGATAACCGCT
>Ga0114919_10000474_pt1 | contig 31138 bp, 21 predicted proteins | sample BlataG_FD_88682 | JGI IMG/M metagenome (GOLD analysis project Ga0114919, IMG submission 88682) | Deep subsurface microbial communities from Black Sea to uncover new lineages of life (NeLLi) - Black_00105 metaG | ecosystem: Environmental > Aquatic > Marine > Oceanic > Sediment | place: Atlantic... | reverse complement strand
TGGCATACCAATTAAGACGGCCCATAAAACACACAACAAATAGCCCACCAATAAACAACAAAAATCCCCTTTCCCCCATCCCCCCCCCCCCCTAAAAAAAAAAGCAAACCGCCCCCCCCCCCCCTTCCTGTTCTTTATTATCATTCAATCTTCAACAGATCTGGCCACTTCCTTCATCATAGCTGCTCTTCTTCTCAAACCAACAAACTGATGCATCACTCTCTCTTTTAAAACTCCACTATCAGCAAACTTACGTGCATGCCTGTCTACATACGTTGGATGATCGTCACCATGGACGTCCGCGGCAGCTCCCGTCTCATTCAACACGCCATCACTATGTGTAACATCGCCAGGCTCACCTTCACTGAAAAAGGATACTATATGAGACCAGTTGTCTTCAGTTTCTTGGTGTCGATTGATGGCACTGACATGGTGTTTCTGGGGTGATAATGAGTCATTCTGCTCATCATGGAGCCTGGGAACCTGCTCTTCTTCCACTACTACTTCTAATGGTCTGATTGGCTCCTCCTCCTCCTCTTCTCTAGTCCGGCTAGCTCCTACTACTACTACTGCAGAAGTAGATTGTTGTTCATTATCTGGACTAGCTTGGTGACAGTACTTCCTAGCTGCAGCTTTCTGTTTAAGCCCTTGTAGTTGAGATTTCCATTGATATCTAAGTGTCTCTGATGGAGGTGGTGGTGGTGGTGAACGGGGGGAGGCAGCGCTGGGTTGCCCTGCTGCTGCTGCTGCTGCTGCTTTTCGTCTATTTCTAAGTTTAAAAGACCAGTAAAAGTCATGGAATGACCATACACTGGATCTAGAGTCGAAATCTACTTCTTTGCCTCTTGCCTTGCCGGTTAGTAGCTCATAGGCTTGCTGTATGGAGATGAAGCGAGCGTGGGCGGCTTCTGCTGTGACGCCAATTTTGGAGGCAGCAATGTCGGGGTGAAATTCTTTGACCCGCTTGCGATGTGCAGCCTTGATTTCAGCGTCTGTTGCGTTTTTCGGAACACCTAGTGTGCTAAACGGGTCGTTATAAGCGCAGGATATCTTGGAGACACGTGGAAGTCTCCTACAAAAATAGGAAGGTAGCGATGGTGCAAAACCGGGCCTTGTTATCGTTTCAGGCCGCATTAAATGGTACCGACACTATCAAGTATGCTACTACAAGAAGATGCCTGTATTTGGCAGGGTTCCGAGACAGTAAGGATGGAAAATCGAGGTATATGAGATTTCGAGGTTTTCAGTGTTGAGGTATCCCAGATCTTATGGACTATGTCAGAATCTTCCGGGTTTCGAAATATGTTTATTTATTTAAGCATACGATTGAGTGAATAGGTAAGTGTTGGAGGTCCCTAAGTAGCAGCTGCAGAAGCAAAAGAGCCATGGCCAGGTGGAACATCACTACAATTTTAATAAATTTCACGCCAAATATCATTAGATCATGTCCATATGGGATGTATAGATTCGTGACGTACCTTGCAACCGCCATATTTCATCACCACTGAATAATCCACAAACTATTTTCCGACTAATTTCAAATATTTCAACATTCTCTGCTTCACAACGACCATGGGCGATTTTGAATTTGATAGAGCGTTCAACAGAACTGCTGCCATGGTTGCGAAAGCGCAAGCTGCTCTTGCCAAACAAGCACAACCCACCGTTGTCCAGCAAGCAAAGGAAGAGCAACACCTTCGCAAGCTCACCACCAACATGACTGTAGAGGATGCAATAAAAAGAATATTGCTAGCATATACTGATAGGGACTACTTTAGGCTTTTAGAGCTTCCTCGGCCCGAGCTGGATGCTTTAGGCCGCCTTTCTTGGTCTGCCAGTTCAATCGACGTCTCCAGAGCCTACCGCAAACTCTCAATCCTCGTCCATCCCGATAAAAACCCTGGAGAAGAAGCTAGAAAAGCTTTTGAAGCTCTTAATGAAGCTCATAGGAAGCTTAAGGACCCTAATATGCTAGAATCAATCTTAAAAGAAGAGAATGAGAGAGCTAAATCACGTAGAGAGGAGACAGAGGCCACTGCTACCCTAGACCAGCGAGTGTTGCTGAATGCCAAGCAAAAGGAGGAAGCTGCTAGGCTACGGAAAGAACACAGTGAGCAGCTGAATCAGGAAATAGTGAGGCAGATGAAGGAGAAGCAGGACAAGGCTAAGAAGAAGAGACCTATGGCAGAGAGTAAGTATACTAGAAGAGAACAGGAAATGGAGGATGGAGATGGTGGTAATGAGGAGGAGGAAAAGCCAAGCAAGGCTGGGATGTGTAACAAATTAGATGAGGATAATAATGAGGAGGAGGCAGCAAAGAGAAGGAAGGCTCTAGCTAGAAAAAGACAGAAATTAAGGAAACAGTCGGTGTTGTAGCAAAAAGAAAAGGAGGGAGTATTCTTTTTTACAACCTAAAACGTTTTTTAGGAAAAAGTTTCTTTTCAGTCATTATAATTTACTACTACTACTTATTTAGTGTCCCCAGCAACAACCATGTAGGGTCTAATTTCATGTTTAGTAACAAGATTATTCTGTACATAAGGGTCAGCAGCCACATATGCTTCAATTTCCCCCAAGTTGACGTTTCTAAAAATGAAAACGGCTCCGTCAACTGGATCGGTGAGTGCACCAGCCATGACTAGTTTGCTCTGTTCTGCCATTTTATTGGCTGCTTCTAGATGTTTGGCTCTGTACGGGTCTCTTTTTTCAAGGATATCAGGGACATAGCTATAGAATAATGCCATGTAGGTGTTTTGTTGCGGAGCAGCGGATGCCTGTGTGTTTTGAGCGGAGAGAGTCGGTGAGTTAGAATGTAATGTGGAAAACGGGTGGTGATTGGTGAGTAGAAAAACCGCACCATGGTTGCAATTTGTCGTCGTACTGATTTGGTTCTCTTGATTGCTGTAGTGTGGAGTCTAGTTCTGCTGCAAACCAAGCGACTACTGATCCAAATCATCAAATGCAAGGCAGATTTTCAAAGAATATACAAGTACCAAGAACGAAAGATATCCAATGAAAGATATATGTTAATCTAATGAAGCCCCTCTTGATGAAATGCAACCTTTCGAACTCATTAGAAAATGCAAGAATGAGTTATAACTCAGCCTCTAATTAGAGGCTGAGCTGCTCAAAACCAAGAAAAGAAGCTTAAATTATCGGTATCTTTACAAAATGAAACATTGATCACAATGAAGACTATTTCAAACATCGATCTAACTGCGAAGTCTCCCCAAATACACCTCTGGTGTTTCTAATCACTCATTCACTGCCAACATGGACTCATTGATAGAACCAGAGGAACAGCTAAGTCAAAAAGCACTGGAAGCTCCATGGGGAGAATATGGCAGATCAGCCACACTAGGTATAGTATCTATATTCTCCAAGGCAGTCTTACTCCTCTTAAATTCAACAACAATTACCGGTGCCGACATCTTCGAGCACCACACCGTCCACCGACCCCCAGGCACTGGCCTCATCACTGTATCCAACCACACCAGCACAATAGACGACCCCTTCCTCATTAGCACCATCATGCCATGGTCCTTCTTCTGGACTGAACATTCCCACCACAGAAATAGATGGTCTATCTGCGCCAAGGAAATCTGCTATAAAAACTGGCTACTGGGCCAATTCTTCTCAAGTGGCAAGACCCTGCCGATAGAGAGAGGAGCAGGAATAGAACAACCTGTCATGCAAACCGTAGCTAGAGAAGTTTCAAAAGGAGGCTGGTTGCATATATTTCCAGAAGGTAAAGTAGTGAGGACGGGGACGCTGGGTCCGCTGAGGTGGGGCGTTGGCCGAGTAATATGTGATGCCACAATCCACAGCAATGGTCAACCTCCAGTGGTACTTCCCTTCTACCATACTGGTATGGGAGATGTGTTGCCAGCAGGAGCTACAATTCCTAGAGCAGGCAAGGAGGTGGAGGTGGTGGTAGGTGGTCCAATTGCAGATTTGGGTATGCTGACATGTCGGTGTGGAAAAGAGGGAGAAGATCAGGCTCAAGTATGGAAAGATATAACTAATAAGATAGAGATTGAGTTGAGGAGGTTGGAACAACAAGTGAGACATAGGAATAAAGATCAGACTTCGTTAAAGGGGAGGAAGGGAGAGAAGGCTAGGAGGAAGAGCTTGGGAGAGGGGGGGGCACTGCCTCTTGATTGAAACCCCCCCACACACACACTTTTATTAGAGTAGATTAGAAATGAATTAGCCATTGTACTAATATCTTAGCAGTCTGTTCTTTATCAATGTTATGTGTAACAGAGAGCATGCTCCCTGGTCGGCTCATCATACGGGAGCTCAGTAAGGCGCCAGTTGTTGAACCAAAAAGTGCATATGCAAAAAAGGGTCTTCTGAATTTTTAATTTCAGAAGAGCGTAGTGCTCTTGCAGGCAATTTTCAATTTGCATATGAACAGTGCATTGAAGCACCAATAAGCTGACGTATTCACGGCCCATTAGGGATAAAAGTATAGTGTCGCTAATCACTTTTTCTCGAAATTGCAAAAGAAGAAGGATGTCTCTCGCTTTCGGGCAATAGTTTCCCTCAGAGAGCTTATAGTCTAGATTTCGGCAGGATGAGTGGCAGTAGTAGACACAAGGTGAGTTCCTTCAAGAAAATTGGTCTTGACCGATATATGATGTGCACTTTTTTCAGGCATCCCTCAACAACCTCTCTCTTGCTCTGTTCTCCTCATTCGAGCACATGTTCTCACCCAACCCATATTGGAATGGCCTGCAGTCGCGTAAACCATACACGATGACGAAACAGCGGGAGCGCTGGACTGACGAGGAACATGAGCGTTTCGTCGAGGCTCTGCGAGTTCATGGCCGACAGTGGAGGAAGATTGAAGAGCAAGTTCGCACCAAGACTGCCGTTCAAATTAGATCCCATGCTCAGAAATTCTTCAATAAGCTTGAAAAAGCCCAGCAGCAAGCTCAAGCTGGTCTCCAGCCAGCATCTAACATCCCTGATATTGCCATACCGCCACCACGAAATAAGCGACGCACTTCTCAAAACGACATGAACACCCACCAAGAGTCTCATTATTTTGATGGAACAGCTGGCCTGTCATTCATACCCAACTTTTTCACACAAATCAAGCAACAATCACCTTCAGAAGTAGATGTCACAGTAGCGGCTGTGACAGCCGCTGCCTCTGCTGCTGCAGCAGCTGCGGCCGCTGCCGTCGTCGCAGCAGCAGGTCGCGATGTGGAGAACAAACTACAAGCTGCTCCCCCTGCTGTCTTCCCTTTCTACGGCCTAACACCCTCTATGTTGAGGGCCATGAGCAATGTCGCCACCATTCAAGCCAATATCCAAAACACCATTCAAGCTGCCACAGGCAACCACCACGCTGGTGTTGGTGTCGAGAGAACTGGTACCAGTGAGCCAGGTCTGCAATTTAAGCCTCCTAAAGTCCATGGAGAAGATGGAGAGGATAGTGCTTGTTCTAGAGGTGTAGAAGAAGAAGGCTTTCTTGGAGGAACGCTAGGAGCTAATGTTAATAATAACAACAATGGGAGAGCAGATCCCGGAGCCGCCACTTCCAACCTAGCCGCTCTACTACTCCAACAACAGCCCTGGTATCAATCAGCTTTTGGTGCCCCAATATCTTCAGGAGCACCTCCAGCTCCAGAAGCAGCGCCACCGACGTCACTCTTCAGTGGTGGTTTGTGGCCATCAAACAACAATACAGATAATGGTAACGCTACCCATGGTGGTAGTGGAGGCAATGGTAGCGGAGGTGATGGTGGTAGTGGAGGCAATGGAAATGGCAGTCATGGTTTGACTGGGTTGAATGCATTACCATCTTCAGATTTCCTGTTGAATGGAGCCTTTTGGGGTTTTGGTAGTGCAGGAGCAGCAGCTGCAGCAGGCTTGACTACTAATGGAGGGACCTTCACCACCGGAGGTAATGGCAATGGCAGTGGTAGTGGTAGTGGTGGGAATGGAAGTGGTCCAGGAGTAGCTGGTAGCCTACTTCCTTCTTCTTCCAATGGAGCAAAGCAGCAACTCCAGCAGCAGAAGCAGCAGAACCAAGCTGGGGCAACACCTGGCAGTGCTGCTTCATTGCCTCCCCTACATCCACAAAAGTATGCCAAGAAGCCCCACCAACCAAGCAACAACAACAACAATAATAACACCAACTGCGCTAATAACATCAACAACAAGTCTTCTCAAAGCCCTGATATTGCTTCCAATAGCCAGGAAAGAAACAACCAAGGTACTAATGGCAGTGGCGACGAAGGCAATAACAACAACAACGGTTCTGGTGCCAATGGCAGCATGAATGGCTCCGGTTCTGTCCATCCCAACGGCAATAAAAATAGAAATAGTAAAATTAATAATGAAGGATCGATGTTTCCACCTGCAAGTGCCACTTCTGCAGCTGCAGTTGCTAATGGTGGTGACGATGGTAGGAACAGCACAGAAAAACATGGCAGTGGAGGAAAAGAGCAGCAGGAACAAATAGGAACACATCTTCACCAACACCATCATCACCATCACCATCACCATCATCGTCATCAAAGCAATGGTAATGGCAACTCTGGTGGAGGGAGCAATGAGAACCATAAGAATGGTTATGATGGTGCTGGAGGCTCTAATGGCAACAGCAACGGCAATAACAATAATAATAACGGGAATGGTGTGAGTAGCAAGCCACCCGCTGGGGAGGTTTTTCAACCACAGCAGCAGCAGCAGCAGCAGCAGCAGCAGGAAACAGCAGATCAGACTCTTCTTCAACCCCCAGGCACGATCACAACCAATGACTGTAATGGCATTGCTCCTACTTTCGATAATAATAATAATAATAACAATTCTGGAGAGAATGGTAGTGGTGGCAATGGCAACTCTGTAGCAAGACAGTGTCACCACCACACACAGCAACAACACCAACAACAGAATGCTGCCAATGGTGGTAGTGGCAATGGAAGTGGAGGCAATGATGGAAGTGGCAGTGGTTGTGTTGATGATGGAGAAGAAGATGAAGCTCACGAAAGCCTCAAGCCAATGCAACAACAACAACAGCAGGAGCAGGAACAGCAGAAGGATAATAATGATGATGGCAATAAGAATCAAAATGCACCTCCGCAACCACAATCCTTGCCACCACTCTTTTCTGGTGCACCTCACCAACAAACACTGCATGTTCAGGCAATACAAACTGCAATGCAGGCCCTGCACTCAGCTGGTGTACATGGTCTTATTTCTCAGCAAGGAGGGATGAGCTACAATATTGCTGATGCTTTTATGCTTGGCACCAGCCCTGCTGCAGCTACTGCAACTGGAACTGCAACTGCCAATCCCAGTCGTGGTCTTGAGAGCTTTTCTCCTTCAGTCGCAGCAGCTGCTACTTTTGGAGCTGAAATAGAAGCACTTGCCAATCTCCACAGGCAACTAACTGCCCATTTGAGCAATTCTGCTCCTTCTCAGCAACAAACGGAAGGAACGTGGCCAGTTGGTACATCGTTTCTATCTGCTGGTGGTTTCGGCAACTTTGCTGCGGCATCTGCTCTTACGCAGATGCCGCCTGGTGTGTTGACTCCAACCACTGCTACAACAGCAGTAGCAGCTACCAAGCAACAGGTAGCCGTTCCCCTAACCAAGAGACCAAGATCAGCACAAGGAGCAGGCATTGTATCATCAGCAAGTGGTGACGCCTTGCATAATGTTGCTGCTGCTGGTGGCCGATCTATGAGATCCAAATCAAGACTAGCCAGTACAGCACCGCCACCACAACCAACATCACAAGATGCAGTCTCAATGCGCCCTCGTCATCATCACTCACATCGCCATCATCACCATCACCACCACCACCATGGTGGCAATGGTAAGCATCTTACTGATGGGTCTGCTGTAGCAGCACCAGCTGCCCACCACCACCACCACCACCAGCAGCTTGCTAATGCCACCACCACCACCAACAACAACAACAGTGGAGGGGATGGCAGTGCTGATGGGGCCAATAAACTTTCGACTGATAACGATAGTGGTAGCGGTGGTGTCAAGAGACTATTCAGTGATACCAGTCCTAGACCATCTGGTGGCAGTAGGAAGAGACAGAAACCTCAACCTAGCCATGATGCTTGAAACGTAACCAGTAGAGATAAGGTATTATTTGATTGATTTGATTAGTAATATTAACACTGTTGCTACATTTTTGCTGTTGCTTTCAGTTTGAGGTTTTAATCTATCTATCTTGCATTTGGGCCTCTTACTATAGGTATACCATGTACCAGGAACATATATATGTGTGTGTATGCATGGTGTACACATGTTTGAGTACTTGATTACAAAAAGTACATTTTGGTTGCTCTGTATTTGGTATACTATGGTTCTGGTTTGATGATGATTCATTTCCAGTTTCATGGAAGTTGAATAAACACTGCAACTTTTTCCCTCCCCCTAGGGTTCCATTATTCTTTTCTTTCTCCCCATTTTTTTCTCTTTCCTCTGTAGTTTTCTTCTTTCTAAGGAGGGGGAGTTTTCATATTTTGATCTCCACCAATATTTTTTTATAATTTAATATCACTGCAGTTTTTTTTGTCAAAGTAGTAAGAGAAAGAAAAGAAAGTTGAAAGTATCAGTACCTTTGGAAGGAAGGATGGAAGGAAGGGGCGATGTCCAGAAAGGAGAGAGGTGATCGGCACCCCATCTCTATCGCCTCTCATGATGATGTCGGAGTCTGGTGCCACACACTGGATGAGGCCACCAAATCTTGAGGATGGCGAGGATGGGAGGCGTTTTAGGATTTAAGAACGTGCTCTCTGTAAGTCAAGGCTAATAATTTCATTGAAATAAATCTTATCACGAAGATATCCAGACCTAAACCAGAGTAATTTTAATCATGCAGACAGCAGCATTGCAAAAGAGCTTTGTCGGCACCAGCCTGAAGACTCAGACCCCACGGTAAGTCTAAAATGATGCTATTGGTGTTTGGAATAAAGATGTTGGACATCATAGATATAGTAGCAGAGGGGATAAGGTGAAGATTATCACCTTTCGAGAAATGGCTGCCTGGAGCGGTCTCTTTCTTTCTGACAGTCTACTTGGCTTCAAATATTAACCCCAGATCCTTTCCACTGTACTGCAGTGCTCGTAAGAACATCAGCACCACTGTGGAGTCCAACGGCAAGAAGATCGATATCAACAAGCAAGGCCTCAACTCCGTCAAAAACGACGTTGTCAAGCTCAACCTCATGGGCAAATCTAAGACCATGGAGAAGAAGGACTGGAAAGATGCTAACGGTCGCAAGGGCAAGGTGAGCTGACGATTTCCTTTAATCGACCAATTTTTCTTCCTCTCCTCGACCCCTCGCAGAGCACTTTAGAGAGTGCTAGTCTCTCCATTCTACCCAACTGCGTACCCTATTCTAACCTTATACACCTTTATCTCTACAGGGCTATGGTGTATACAAATTTGCCAACAAGTATGGTGCAAATGTGGATGGCTACTCTCCAATCTACACCCCAGACACCTGGTCTCAGAGTGGAGAAACCTACAAGCTCGGAACCACAGGTTTGATTGCCTGGGCTGGACTCTTGGTTGTCCTCCTGGGTGTTGGTATCACCTTGGTTGTCTCCACCTCTGCTATTGGACAGTAATTTTTAATGAACTGAGTTGAGATGGGCCCCCCTGTCCTTGTCTTTTAGTTCTCTTTGCAGAGAGAGGAGGGGGGGAAAAGATTTTATTGTGCCAATTAATAAGAGAAGAGAGAGGAATTCGTAATATATTAATCATTTGGAGAACTCTAATTGGTCTGAATGTAACTATGGAACGGAAATCGATTAGAGATTGTTAACTAGAATCTAGAAAGACTGTAATGGACCGGGGTTGCTGTATGTATACTTCCTAACGCTACTCCCTTCTTCTTTTTCTTACAGATTCATTCAACACCATCCCCCACTTTATTTCTGTTTTTAATCCAGGTAATGATTTCATGATACTAAATTGCATCCACCTCCATGTCATGGTAAGGGCAAGGGCTGTCTGCGTAGTTGTGGAGTGTTATTCATATCATCGATTCATTACTGTGTGGGAGCATGTGTTCAAGGAATCAAACCACCAACCTTTGCTTACCCAAAGGAGCCCCACGCGCAGGAGGCTGGATTGCCGTGTGTAGTCCTCCTTCCAATCATGTAATGGACTGGGATTGCCGTGTGTAGTCCTCCTTCCAACCATGTAATGGACCGAGGTGTCGTTGAGAGAGGTGAAGAAGGAGCAATTTGCATAAAGCTTGACAGTCTTGGCTCCTACGAAGATGTGCATCAGAAATTACCCGTTAATTGAAAGTTTAGGAGCAATAAACCGTGAAACTGTCCTGAATATCCCCAACAGGGCAGGGTCAACGAGCAAGAGAGAGAACAAAAATGTCAGAAGAAGTGATCGAAAGCCCAGGTGCCACCTCAGATCTTTACAATGCGTTGGATAGGCTTAACATTAGATGTGATGGCAGGGAAACCTTTGAAACCGCAGCACCCGACGTCTTAGCCCGCCGGAAAATTGTCCATCGACGTCCTCGCCCAGGCGACCCACCCAAGGAGCAACATAAACCATGCCCCCCTCCTCCACCACCACCACCAAAACAAACCTACAGTAGAGGCTCATCAGGCAGCACTGAAGCGGTTAATGGTGGCAGGGGTGCAGCACTCATACCCTATCACAGCGATTCTGATTCTGACGATTCAATTACATCCCCAGAAGTCATCTCTGCTCCCTCCGAACCAAATAATGCAGATAAATCTCCTACAAAAGCTGCTATCCCTGAAACCGTAGAAGACACGCACACCAAGGAGGAGGGGAAAGAAGAAAAGGAAGATTCTTCTATGTTGGAAAATGGAAAAGCCAAGACCAAAACAACAATGACAACTAGAGCGACATCACACAAGGGAAAGGCAAGAGGCAAGACGGCAGTTACCAAGGGCAGAGCTGCTTTTGAAGCAACTGGAGAGACTGCATAAATAGCTGGTAGTTGCGACAATATTTATTTATGAATTTATTACTAGTTAGTATAGGCCTCTATATCTATTTTAAAACAACTGGACAGGACAGTACCGTAAAGATAAAATCAAAATACAATCTCTCTCTCTCTCTCTCTCTCGCTCTCTTACAAATGATCAACTCCAGCCAATCCATCTCTCCATGTCCTCCACCCGGAATAATCTCCAGGTAGGAAATTCCCACTACTACATTGTATTGGCTTTGAATCCCACAAGGCACTCCTATCCTGCTCATACAATCCCGGCATCAGCAGAGGGGCATCTACATCCAGGTGCCTCACCACAGTCTCTTTTGGACAACTCCTCCATGCTGCTCTAAAACCAGGATGATCCTCTGGGCCTTCTGCTCCAACTACATCCATTAATAGCAAACCTACCAGCACATCCTCCCAATGAAGAGGGCGGTACCAAGCAGGCGCCATGTCTGTTTTTTGTTCCCATAAGTTGAGTTTCTTAACTGCATGGATGACGTAGTCTCTGGAGATGACATACCCCCAACCTGCAGCATACTTTGTTGCAAAGGGTACTGCACTATTGGGAAGTTCAGTCTCTGAGACGTACCATTTAGATAAGGGGTCCCTGATGGGTTGGAATCCTCCTTTGTTTTCTACGCAACCCAGATAGACTTTCGTGAGCCTTGGAGTGGTACCGGTAGTAGTAGTGGTGTTGGCCGTGGAGTTCATGCTCATATTGATGTCGGCAGTTGTTAGTGCAGTATCTTCGTTCTTAGAAGTAAAGAAGAGGAGATCTCTTCTTCTAGCATCTCTATCAATATCATCATCAATATCATCATCATTATTGCTATTATTATTGCTATTGCTGCTACGAGCTGCTAATTGGGCTAATGAAATAACATCTCCGTTGGAGTTATCCAAGAACCCTTGCCCACCAGGATGCTGATCTATGATGGCTCTTCCATCGTACACTGCCATACCATCAGTGTGTACAGGAACTCCCTTTTCTTTGGAGAGACGTTCTACTGTTGCATCTTGGTTGTTATTGTTGTTGGTTGTGGTTGTAGGGGTGATTCGTTGCTTTGCTGTTTTACTGGTAGCTGTACCAGCAGAACTATTCGTATTTGTAGGGAGAAAAAGTTTAACAGATGATGATGCAGTGTTATTGTTATCAGTAGTATTGGTGTTGGTGTGCTTCTTGTCATCTACCTTGACTGGAGGAGAAGGAGGAGGTGGAGGAGGTGGAGGAGGAGGTGGAGGTGGATGTAAAGCCTCCATCAACTGCCCAAATCTCACATAACAATCATCATCTGTCTTCATAACATGACTGTACATTGCCCTACTGGCTATCATATACCTCAACAGCCTTATGGTCTTATTGGGGAAGTTCATGTACTTCTCTTTACCCCTGATGATGACGATATCGTTATGGGCGGCAACTTCTGCCTCCAACACTGGCGCCCAGAGGTTCATGGTATCAGTGTCGGGGGGCTGGGCAAGGAAGAATTTAACGTCTACAGTGGAGTCGTAGGTAGGAGAGTGGGCAATTTGGCCCCATGTTGCTCTGATGGCAGCGCGTCTATCGTAGGCTTTTTGAGTGCAGCAGGCAGAGGTGACGCCGACAAGAATACGGACTTTATCTGGGTATTCACTTTCTGGATCTATATATTGGAATACTTCTGCATCTGGAGCTGCTTTGTTGTTCTTAGTTGATGATACAGGGGATTGTGAAGGTACGAAGGGTGGAAACAGCTGAGACAGCTTCCTCCTTTCATTAATAGAATTGCCATTAGTTTTGTCATTCAATTCACTGCCTTCAGTTGCGCTTTCTGCACCCGTTGTTAACGCTGCCGCCGCCGCCGCTGCCATTTCTTCTTGTTGCCGTTGCTTCATCTTTTGAGCTGTCAACATTAGTATCTCCTTCTTATCTATGTACTCTTGAATGCTCATGTGCCCAGCCATGGAGGCATTTTCTACCATGGCAGCCTGCTCCTCTTCAGAGAGGGGGAGGAGCATAGAGAGAAGACGGAGTTCAGCTGGATGCTCTAAAGAGTCGAGATTGAGAGCTGTTTTAATGTCTACATAGAGGCCTGGAGCAGTGAATTCTACTTTGACTGGAGCTGATGATGACAAGGAGGAGGAGGAAGTGGAGCTGGGAAAGGCCTTGAGGTCGAGAGGAGGGGGGAGGAGGGGGTCTGGCAAGGATATTGGAAACTGTCCAGATGAGGAGGAGTTATCTATAGAAGAAGAGGATCGCATAGCTGATGATCTTAGTCTATCATCATAGAGTAGCCATAGAACAGTGATGACAGCTAGAAGGAAGGAAAAGTTACGGAAACGTTGCTGGAGGTAGCTACTACCAAGACGTTTTCTGGCAGTGACAACTTTATCTCCAACTTTGTCTGCGTGTGCAGTGAGGTCTATAACAACTCCATTTCTAGGTGGTGAAGGCATTATGTCTCTCATCACAGGGATGGAGTTGAAGGAAACCCCGTTCCGCTTCATATTGAGGTGCAATTGGAGTTGAATGGGAAATGTCAGCAAGCAATGAGGAACAACAGCAGCTATCTGCCTTAATTGGTAGCCAATGGGATCCAAAAGCTCTCTGTATATATTTAGATGTATTAGAACGTTCTAATAGGAGCAATCTGGAGAATATATGCGAGGTAGAAAAGAATCGGCATTGAGTTGACAATTTATGCTCCCTGGGTTGACTGACATATAAACAGAATCTGTACGTTAAATTTCTAGGATACTTTTGCTCGGCTCATTATGAGCATGAGCAAAACGCGCTGACTCACTAAATACCACCCTCCTTGACCCATCCTAGAATAGTCATCAACACCAACAAGGGACTTCTTCAAAAGCCCAGTGTGTCAGCTGCCCTCTCTCCAACATATGTATATATCTCACCTATACTCATCACCATAAAACCTTTCATACATCCTCCCAATCTCCTCAGGACTTGCTCCGAATGCATACTTTAAACAAAACGCCAGATGAATAGCCGTCGACTTGATGTTCCCCCAACTTGACAACCTCCTTCCACTCGTCTTATTCACTCCTCCCACATGAGGAGGAAGCTGCACCACCCTCCCCTGTCCCCTCTTCCCTCCCTGGCTCCCCATTGCATTCATCCTTATACACAAGTCAGCATCTTCCATGAGTTTCAATCTATCGTCAAACATGCCTACTCTAATAAAGTCATATTTTCTACAAAACAATGTTTGATCACCAAACAGCAGCCTCAGCCCCTTAAAAAAAGCTGCAGGCCTGAATAAAAGAGGGCCGTAATAGGTGGAAAGGTAGTTGTTTAATGTCAGGAGCTTCAACTGTTTTCCTTGGTGTTCTATAGAAGTGAAGAAGCCTCCAAGCACTATATCTGGATGTAAAGAGAGGATATTTTTAACGATTTTAACTGAGTTTTTAGGTGGATAGGAATCAGCATGTAGAAACATAAAGTAGTCAGAGGAAGAGCGGAGAGAGGCAGCTACTGCTCCTTGATTCATTTGACTTGCTCTGCCCTTTTTATTGGCTTTGATAACCCTAGCTCCTGCTTTCTTGGCTAGTTTGACGCTATCATCTGTGCTACCTCCATCTACACATATAATGACGCTGGGAGGGGGGTTGAGGGATGTTTTGAGGTAGATGATGAGGTCGGTGATGCAGCTGGATTCGTTGAGCATGGGGATGACAATGGCTAATTTGCCTTTGACTGTTGGCGTTTCTTGGGAAATTGCTGCAGATAGTACTTTATTGAATTGATTTACTGAGTCAGTGATGAGTTTGGTTATAGTACCTCCGATGCATCCTGTTAAAAAGAAGGTGAGCAAATGGCGATGGTTGTTGTTGTGGCGGTGGTCATCAGTGTCGATGGGGAGGTTGACATTGTTTCTTGGAGGTCCATTGTAATTGCCGTCAGATGTGATCGGTAAAACTGATGGTGGTATCCGCTTAGGATCAAAGAATTCTGTAAAATCTGGCTTCTTGGCATTGATTCGAAAGGTTTGAAAATGATATTTTGTTCGCCTTGGTCTTAACGCTATCGTCCGTAATCGGATTGGTCTAACAGTCATTGAGTTCCAATAGTTAGCAAGTGTTCATTATTATGAATTAAACTAAATACTCTGAAAACCATTCACATTTAGGCATTTCCTTGCTCGCTCCCTATCGTCGCCACCGTCTGCATCAGGCTGTCCTCTGCTTCCACTCCTCCAGGGCCTCCCAACACCAACGATATGATTTGCCCTTCTACATCAGAACTGTCAGCATCTACACTCCACCTCAATGCACCACCCATAATCTCATTCTCACTTGCAGTCAATGGCTCACCCTCATTTTGAAAGGCACGAATGAGTGCCACAAACAGATTCCTGGAAGCATAGCTCAGCCCTAACAACATCGACACCAGGGAGAGCCCCACCACAGCATGTACTCCAGACAACAAGCTAGAGTTGACTTCCCCCATAATCCTAGAAAACAGTATCTGAATGTTGTTATCCAGAGCAGTCACAACTTGCCAGGCATCTTCCATGCGTAGATCACCGTGCACCATTGCTGCCATTGCCTGGAGAGCCTCCTTCTGCTGCTTCACAATGATTTTCAAAGCGTCCATATATGGGCGCAGCAGAACAACAACTGATGCCGAGTCATCATGCGAATCCAATACATGTCCAAATGCAGCCAATACATTCAGCATGTGTCGACACAACAAAGCTACTCTCCTGGCAGATGCAACAGGGAAACGGTGGAGGAGGTGACCGTGCCTCATGGGGTGGTAGTCATATTGCAACTGGCTCTCTAATTGAAATAACTTTAAGATGTTCTGAGCTGCAGGAATACCGGTAGGTAGCAATCTCTTCATACTAGGACCTAAAACATGCAATTGTCTGTTCACTCCAGGTATTGTGACGTAATCTGTACTGTAACCGCTATCTGCACGACTCAGTGGAGATGCACCTGATACCGTTCCAGTTTTTCCTGTCCCTTTTGTGGGTGTGTGAGCTAATGTTCCTGGCAATATGAGTGCCCTATCTCTCCTTTCTGTATCGAGCGAAGCCTCTCCACTCATCAGCACCACACCTTGCTCCACATCAGATGTGAGAGAAGGAAGTCTCCCTGATCTATATGAAGTATCAGCACTGATACATGCCTCATCACTTTGGGAAGTAGGTGTAGAAGGTGAGATAAAAACCACTCTTCCATCATCATATGCTAAAGTCTCACTTAGTGCAGTTATGGTTGTAGATGGGGAGAGCGGTTGGTGTGTAGGTAAAGGGGTGGTCTGAGGAGAACCTCTGACAACCCCAGTACCAGCACCATTGTTGCTGGCGGTGTGGGATGTTTGTGAATCCAAACTGCCCCTTTTATTCTTTCTTTTATTTTTGATTCTCAAGGGAGAGAGTGTCATTTGGATCAACTTCTCAGGATTGCTGCTTGAAGGAGTGTACATCTTCGACCTGCCTCCTGTTCCTCCACAGTAAGAGCCAGATCTCTGAGAAGTATCCCCAGCAGAAGGGGGCAGTTGTTGTGGAGCTAGCAACAACATTCCATTAAGTCCTTTTTCAGACGCCAGAGCTAACTGTCTCAGAGTAGTGGTTGTTGTGTTGGAAAAGATGCGGAATGAGGTGACGGGGAAGACTAGATGACACACCAGGACTTCCAACAAACAACCAGCCAGTGTTGCCAAGGCTCTATATATAGCCACAGTAGGAGCAACATTGTTGAGACTCCATTGAGTGGTAGCAGTAGATGATGAAACAACACAAGAAGCTAGCATTATGTATCCGTACTTGGCCGGAATTATGTTGATGTAGAAATAAATGGCAATGAAATTGAAGAATGCTAGACTAGCGACTAGAGCAACATCCATTTGGACAGTATTTTCCCAACTCAAACCGTTGACCAGGTAGGCAAAGTAAATCGATATGATGCCACACGCCAAGCCACTAATGACACCAAGCACTCTAAGACCAGATTTTAATAAAACAGCTCCAGTACTGGGTTCCAGCAAGACAATGGCCAACACTAGCGCGTAGGAAAATTTACCATCAAAAGCATCGTTCACTGCGGGAATCATAAACAAACATACCAGAATGCCATAAGCAACAAACATCTGAGCTGCATACGACATATCTATAGCTGTAATGCCAGTCTTTGCATTAATCCAGTCGTACACCTTCCTTCTTGGTTTTCTGGGCAGCAGGGGGGGAGTCGGGACGAAGCGGATGGCCGGGAGTTGGGAGAGGCTACGTCGCAAAAGAGCCTTTCTTGACAAGGCATCAGGATGCTTTGTTTCTCTTTCCAATTTCAGCAATGCTTTTGCAAGATCTTCGGTATTTAAAGAGCCTGTCCTTTCTAATTGCCGCTTTGCTAGCTGGTCAAATTGATAGACCGGGTGCTTTTCAAAATGATCGCCAATGGCCTGTACTGCATCGGCAGACAAATCCTTCCCCAGAGCTTCAGGTAGAGCGGCGTACATCTTCTTTACCCTAGAGCTGACTGCAAAGAGGAGACCCACAGTCATATCCAGTGAAATAACACCTCTAGTCAGGGTGGCGTTACTACCGGTCGCGGCTGTTACAAGCTGCCTGAATGCATTCTCCATGTCGCTCAAGGATGCAACAGCAGCGTTTGCCTTTTCTGCATCCACACATTCTGGCTCTCTGACAATGTCAGCTAGGTGGTTCAATGCAGCAGGCAAGCTTGTAGATACAGCTTGGAATTCCTTTTTATGTTGGTTTATGAGATAACAGACCATGGATCCAGTCTGGAGACTCTGGAGGACCATCGAAATGGAAGCAAGAGCCCCTCTGGTGAGGAAAATGAGTAGCTTGAAGGGCCGTTGCTGAAAGAAGCGCTGCCGCCTGTATATCTGAATGTCTTGAGTTGCTGCTGTCAGTCTGTTCAGGGACTCATACATGGCCATACCACTGGCAATGGCATGGTTGTACAGCTTGTTCAGCCCAGCATTGTCCCTTAGCCCTTGGTCCATCGACAGCTCATCTTCACACATGACCCCGGTTGCAGCCGCCAACTTTCCAGTCTTAGGGTTTATATCACCTGTTAGTGCCTCAACTAAAATGTGCACAGCATCTGCTAAATTATTGACTGCACCAGATAGAGAACTTCTAACCAAATCGCCATTGTCGGTAGGCAAAATGAGCTTGCTCGCACCAGCGGCAACTATGGTCCCAACTAATCCACACATTACCCATGATAACCCTGTTTTGAGATAATCTGTAGATGAATATTCGTACCAAGCACCTGTAAATATCCCTGAAAGGCCAATTTGCAGAACAATATGACCTCCATAGCCAGGGTACCGCGAGGACAGAAGCTTTAGTACTGCCATAGAAGAAGACATGAAAAAGAATGATGATATGTACTTTGCAGCAGACCACTCATAGCTGCCGCCGTTGCATAGTAATATGAGGAAGAGCACAGCATAGCCTAGAAAGGCACTGAGAAAGAGGGAGCTGGAAATATCAAGATAGAGGCGCCAAGGTGGTATGAGCCTCATGCGCTGAAGAAACCATGTTAAGATGTACATGAGCCATGTTGCATAAATGACACCAAAGAAGTTGTTGAACCAATTGTAAGATTCACTAGGGGAAAATACGATGAGGATGATTGACAGGCCTACTGTGAACTGCAGGAAGTGGGGAAATGTTCTTGGGGTGGGGGGGCGGGTGAGAGGGACAGGAGAGCGTTTTGGCTGGGATTGAATGTCGATGAGGCAAGCAGGCTGCACTGGTGGTTCTGTTTTGACTGCGCGTTTGGGAGTACTATGGGTTGGAAGCTGGCTCAATACATACCTGTATAGCCGCTCGTACACCATGGTCTTTGAAAAGGTGAAGAACACGCATATTGACCATCCGAAACTCACAACCCCAGAGAGATCATAATATTGTCCAACTTTATAAGACAGGATACAGACACACTGGCACGTGAACATTCATCATACAGTATGTAGCAACAAGCCAGCTACAAAGTTTGAATCAACTGCTACCTTAGCTTCACAGCTTTCAAACCAAAACAAAAAAGAAAACCCCACTTCTGGGCCGCTTCTCCCCTCGCTATGCTCTCCCCTCTATTTCTCCATCTTCCCCTATGTTCTCCTTGTGCTTCTCCTCCTTGCTCCTCCACTCGCAGCCTCTCTTGTCTTCCTGCTACTCTTCCCACCATGTCCATCTCCCTCATCTCCTCCTCCTCCTCCTTCTGCTTTCTTCTCGTCTACAAAGCTCTTATATCCAACATCATACGTCGTCTTTGCCCAAAAGATTATCCATATCACCATCAAGTAGTTAAACTTCTGTTCATATTCAGTTCCTATAAAGAATGCATCTCTAGTGTTGGTGATAGCAAGTGTACCTGCAGAGAGAATGAATACTCCTAGAGCTATTCTTGATTTCAGGTCCTTGAGCAGAGTGCTGTAGGGAGAGGGGTGTGTCAGGTGTGGCGGTGGGGGGAAAGTTATTTGACTAAAATCGCGTGATTCCCGAGCAAAGGATTCAATTCTGATTCATTCGCGTGAAATACGTACTCTAATACAGTCTTCATGCTTGCTGTTCTTGGTATATAGAGTGAAAACAGTGATGATTTTCAAAAACAATAACCAAATAAGGCTACCAAATGGCCTACAAATTAGATATGTTAGTCGATCAGATGCCAAGTTTCTGACAAATGAGATATTGACGCGAAAAACTTATTTCCCTGCCGCTATTTCACAGCTTTTGCATTCTACGTCGACTGACCGCCCTCGCAGAATCATTGATGTCGGGAGCAATATTGGGCTGTTCTCTATAGGAGCAGCTCAAGAATTGGTCAGTCAGGATGCCCTCATCATAGCTATAGAGCCTATACCAAACATATTCAATGTATTAAAGCATAATATAGATAGCTATCAAACCTGGACCATGCACAACAGTAGTACAAATAGAGAAGCTATCGACACTTCCTCCCTACCACCACCACCACCACCACCGCCACCACCATCATCATCAGCTCCTACCACCAAACCTACCAGCACTACTATTATTCCTGTGAACTGTGGCATTGGAGATGGCAGTATTCCAGAAACAGAATTTACCTTTTACAAATATGCAGCTGGATGGAGCACCATGTTCCCCGACTCTTCCGGTACTATCCAGCAAGACATGACCATTTTCCTCAAAAGAGCTGTTGTAGATGGAGGCCTGGAATCTTCCTTAGACGCTGGTATAACAGCATGGCAGTACTGCATACTGAAATTATTGTACACCACATCTCCATCTTTATTCCAACTGGTACAAACTGCAGCAGTGAATGTTTTACTAACCAGAAAGGCAGTAGTACGGTGTCAATTAAAAACGGTGAGCGACTTGATGAAGGAGTATGAAATAGAAGATGGAGTTGATTTGCTTAAAATAGACTGTGAAAGAGCAGAACTTGATGTACTAAGAGGAGTACAACCACACCATTGGCAGTGTATACGGTCAGTAGTGATGGAGTGTCACGAAGAGGCAGTAGAGAGTGTGACAGAGCTGTTGAGGCGGTATTATCATCACGTTCATGTTGCTCAGGATGCAGCATTATTAGGCACCTCTCTGTACAACATCACTTCTTACTCTATCAAGTAGTTTATAGCTATATTCTTACACAAAATGTTAGTCACTATGTCAACTCCGTACATACATAGACACACCTACCTTATATATAGCCCCCCCCCCCCACACACACACACACCACCACCACCACCACACACACACACACACCACCACCACCCCTCTTATTTAAATGTCATTATTAAGTCCCATTTCTATACACTTCAATTGATTATGCCAATGACTCTGTGCATAGCTCTTCAACCTATCAAAAACGGCATCCTCATGTTCCCCCGCATCTTCTGCCTTTGTATCAGGAATCAGTCCATCTGGGGGTCTCTCTTCGATGGCCACCCCCGGAGCATGTTGCAGATGTCGCAGATTTTCCAACACCGACACCCTGGTCCTTTCCAACGCATCTCTAGTATTTAATGTTTCATACCTCCTGGGTCTATTGTACCTTAATCTATGGTCTGGAGAGAAGTACTCTCTGTAGGGATTAGGTGGCAATGCATCCTCCAGCTTTACCCCTAATAAGACTGCAGTATCGAGGGTCCAGGCTCGGGCCACTGTTGTCTTGGTGTACCCTCCCCCACCCAGTACCAGCATGGGAATTCCGAATGATTTGACAAACGCTACTGCTTCAGCATGGCCTTCTAGTGTTAGATTCAATGCACCTAGTCTGTCACCTACCAATGCATCTGCTCCACATTGCAGCACTATAGCTCCAGGTCTAAAGGAAGCCATTACCTGTGAAATAATGGGTTTAAACAGGCCTAGATACTGCTCATCTTCGCACCCTTCTAATAAAGGAACATTCACGCTGTATCCTCTGCCTGATCCTTCTCCTATTTCCTCTAGAGCTCCAGTACCAGGGAAGAATGTGGGGTTTTCTGGTCTATACAGGTGGAAGGAAACCGTCATGACTCGGTCGGTGCAATAAAAAGCCTCCTCCACGCCATCACCGTGATGAATGTCAATGTCAATATACACAACTCTAGCATTGTGTTTTAGGAGTTCTAAAATACCTAGAACACAGTCATTTACGTAGCAGAAACCTGAAGCTTCTGATTTCTTACCATGATGCAGTCCTCCTGCCCAGTTGATTGCAATGTCATATTGACCATTGTTAATCTTGGAAGCGCCTTCAATTGTGGCCCCAGAATATAATTGACAAAAGTCCCAGAGACCAGGCCATACGGGGCAGTCATCATCTAGGCCACATGTCTTGTATTTGTCCGTGGGTGCTGATTTGAACTTCTCAGGGGTGAGACCTCGTAGCATGGTGAGGTACTCTTCGCTGTGGAAGGAGAGGATCTCCTCCTTGCCTGCTCTGCGAGGACGGTAGGTGTCCATTTCTGTGTGCATGCCATAGCCTAGGATGAGCTGGTGGGTCATGGATATGCGTTGGGGTTTCATGGGGTGGCCGCCGCCGTAATACATGCTGGTGTAGTCGCCTGGGAAGGAGAAGGGGTATGTGTGAGGAAAGCAGGACGGGATGGGGGTTGTATATATGAAGAGAACGTACTGTCATAATAGTAAGCGACCCTCTGCTTGCGCATAGAGCCCATATTTTAAGGAACAAATCTGTAATCCCCCAGTTAATAATCTGAATATTTTCCTCTTCTTTGCAGATCTAGGTATGAGGCTGCATTCAGAATAAGGAAAACAGTTCATACATGTCTATGCTAATTATTTTTTCTTTTTTATTTGAGGCTAAGGGCGACTTTCCACTGTTTAGTCCCCCCTCCTCCCGCATGAAGCGCCAGCGGTCTGTGCTTCTTCTGGGGTTTTGCAATAAAATTCCAAGCAAAAAACGGATAGAGCAGATGTAATTTATACAACACGTGGTAATGATTAATAATTAAGCCATCACTTGACCTCAAAACACCCCTTACTGGCTTGGGTTTGCAATTTTCGAATGAACCTTTTCCCTTTTTGACTATATTAGTTCTTCAAAGAACCATAAGGCCAAGCTTTCATGCGTACACACATGCAAATATATTATTATGACGAACAAAGACAAGCAAGGACATTCTGACTCCTAAAACATAGCAAAATGTCTGAAGAAAATCGAAAAGTAAGTGTCAGAATTATTTCATTTTATTCTAGACCTTTTTACATATCCCACACCATATCTAGAACCGCATGATGCACGAGAACTTCACTTTATTTGCCACCTGCTCAGATTCTGACACCCAATTTCATCACCTCCACTGCCCCCTTCCCTTCTCTCTCTTGCAGGCCGACCCCCCAAGGCACCACACCGACACTCACAACACTGCCCCTGGCTCCTCCAGACCCTCCACCTACCACCTAGACTATAGACATGGCAATGACAACTCCAGGTCATCACCATGGTCTCACCACCACAATTACAGAGGAGGAGGAGGTAGAGATAGAGGAGACAGATGGCCAGACAGAAGAGGAGACTATCATCCCCCCTCCTCCTCCTTCCACCGCCCTCACCATACCTCCAGACCTCCTTCATACTTTGATAGTGGAGGCGATGGATCATGGCGATCCAGACCTGATGCAGACACACACCAAGCCCCTCGTCATTTTACCCACTATAACAACAACAATAATTTCTACAACGTTGGGTCGGACAGACGTCGTCCCTTTGGCAATGGTAGATTGATAGATGACCGTGGTGATTGGAGGAGGAGGCAAGATGATGGTGGTCGTAGAGGAAGAAGTAGGAGCAGATCTCGAAGTAGAGATAGATTGACTGGAGGAGGAGGAGGAGGAGGAGGCAGTGGTGATCATCATCATCACCATTCTCATCACCATCATCATCAACATCATTCCTCCTACCGCCATCATTCTTATAAAGATTCTTCTCGACATAACAGGGACACGTCGCCTGGTGATGGTGATTGGAGAAGAGATGGGACCAATAATAACAGTAATAATCATAATAGCAATAAGCCAAACTCTGCTCCACACAGTCCTATGTCTAGCGGAGAAATTGGGGAGCTCAAATTAGAAAGGCAGCAGCAACAGCAGAATGTTAGAGAGAGCGTTATTAGCAATGGTGATAATGGTGATAATAAAGCACCGAAAGAAGAAGAAGATGTGCTGGTATCGCTAGGCAAAATAGAAGACACTATAGCCAAGGAAACAGCAGCAGTGCAGAGCTTGGAGGAGAAGATATCTACTTTGAAAGACGAAGAGCAAAAGATGCTGAGTGCACTGGAAAAGATGGAAAATCAGCCTCCTCAAATGCCTGCCATTCTTCTTGATACTGGTAAAGATGATGACAATGACAATGGTGATGTGATGCTGGTGTCGTCTTCCGAGAATGAAAAGGAAGAAGGAGAAGGAGGAGGTGGAAAGACCAAGACCAAGAAGAAGAAGAAGAAGAATGAATCAGCTGCTGCCAATGGTAATGATAGTTCACCTGAGGAGGAATATGAGCCAGTTCCACAGAAGAAGAGAGGACGACCCCCTAAAAAAGGAAAAGGCAACAACGGAGGAATTATACCTCCTAAGGCTCCAATAAAACCAGCAGGTCTACAACGTGCTATCAATATCCTGGGATCTTACATCTGTGCATTGGATGTAGAATGCACCACTGATAGGATATTGAAGGAGAGTGCTGCCAAGGCTAAAGCTCAGCATGCACGCTTTGCTCATCTGGCACCGAGTATTGTAGTACCACCAGCAACACCACCTGGAATTGCTGCCACTGCCAGTGGTAATGCTGAAACAGATATGATGGACGCTGACAACAACAATGACAATGACACTACTGCGACTCGACAAGACAGAATGAATAATACTAGTATCGAACAACAAAATGATATGACTGCTGCTGTACCTGCCACCATCATGACAATTACTTCCTGCCAACAGCACCTGCAATCCCTCATGGCCAGTGGTATGAAAAATCTCCCTCCTCCATCCCCTGGTATATCCAAAGTTCTAAAAAGTGAATTCAGATCTATATTAGAGAAGCATGTAGATGCTGCTATATTATATAGAGCTAAATTTGAAGCTTATAGAGTGCGTTGTGCTAAGAGAGCAGTAGAGCTGGTTGAAGCAGAGGCATTGGCTAAGCAACAAGCAGAGAGAGAGCAACAGTTCCTCCAAGAACAGCAGAAACATCATCACCATAACCATCACCATAGTCAAAATAGCCACAGTCACACGAATCTACATGGCCATCATCATCAACAGCAGCAGCAACAACAACAATCGTTACAGCCACCCATATCGCCAACCTTCTCGGGAGGCGGCAGAACCGGTGCCAGAGGAAGAAGCGGCGACATTGTCAGATCAGATCTAGAGGAAAAAATGGCCATCATGACTCTCCAAGCTATTGAGCTCGTACGCCACATGTGTGACCTCCCAACTCAAGCTCTCCTCTCAGACAGAGCAGCTCGCTGGATGAAGGGCTACAGAGACTACAACAGACTGGTAGAAGATCCCATTCAAGAGGAATATTCCCGTGCATTGATTCGTCCCTGGACTGATGAAGAAAAACGAACCTTCATGGAACGTTTCTTGGTACATCATAAAGATTTCGCCCGTATAGCTACCTTCTTACCTGGGAGATCAGTCAGAGAGATAGTACAGCTATACTATCAGATTCAGTATTCTGATGAGTTCTCACACACCAGAAGGAAGTACCTCATGAGGAAGAGGAGAGAGAGGGCAGAGGAGAATACTGCATTTAGAAATGGTGTGTTGGGGATGGGAATGGGGAAGGGTATTGCTGCCAGTATGATGCCTTTACCTTCTCCTTCTTCTCTTCCAGATAATGCTGCTCATGAGGGTGGTGGTGGATTTCCTGCCCCTGCTGTTACATATGAAGAATGGGAGCAGTTGGGAACAGCAAGAAGCAGAGGAGGAGGAAGAAGAGGCCGGGGGGCTTCTTCCCGTCCTACTTCAACGGCAGCCTCCGTGTCTGAGGGTTGGACAGCTGGAACTATTGATGATGAAGAGATGGCCATGGCTGCTGCTGCTACTGCTGATGGATATGTTGAGACAACACTCCTCCAAGCACCCTCAGCAGCAACACAATCTGAGGGAGGAGAAGGAGGAGGAGGAGGAGGAGCTGGTAGTCGCAGTAGAGTTGACCCAGCAATGGACGAAGCATTTAAACAAGCAGTCATGATGCACGGTAAAGACCTAAAAGCCATCTCAGCAGCCCTAGGAGGAGCCAAGACGGTAGCAGCCACCCGGTTATTCTGGTCCCGACATAATAGTAGATTGGGCTTGGACCAGATTCTTGTGGAGAGGACTCAACAAATTGAAGAAGGAGGGATTTTTACAAGAATGTTGATGGATAATGATGATGATACTATTATGGATGAAGGTACTATAGCTATGGAAAAGGTGGCATCATCCCCTGGAAGAGGCAGTGGTAGAAGGAAAAAGGCTGCTGCTGCTGCTGCTGCTGCTAAGAAGGACGAAGAGTACCAACCTGCAGGAAGAGGAAAGGCAGCTGGACGTGGTAAGAATGGTGGTGGTGCTGTTGTATCGGCGGCAGCGGCAGGAACCAAACGAGGGTTGACTCCACGAAAGAGAGGCAGGACAACTAGCAACAACATTGCCACTACTTCTACTCCAATTATTATTAATGGTGGTGATAATAGTACTGTGAGTACTTTGCCTAGCCTAGCTGGTCTCATGCCTCTCATTGTGCGACCTCAAGGTGTAGATGCTAAGGTTATGGAACCAGGTCTCAGCCCCTTTGTAGCAAGAAGATCGTTTGACATTGTACCTGTTGTTGTTGGGGAAGAAGACAACAACAGGTACAATATTGGTACTGTCAGTGGTAATGAGTTAGTAGCTGTTGGTGATGGTACTGTAGTAGCTCCATCTCCTGTTCTAGCTAACAAGGAAGCAACACCTGCAGCTGCTGCACTCCTACATGTAGGTATGCTGAGAGGAGCTACTACTACTTATGATAATGATAATGATAATGATAATGTTAATGCTGCTGATGAAGGGGAGGTTATCTTGAACAACAGCATCCCCCTCGTATTAGAAGGAGGAGAAGAGCCTATGATGATGACATCTCCATTTGCCAGTAACTCCATTCTTCATCAACCCCCAGATGATCATGATGACAATCGACATCAACAGGAGGTGCAGGAAACACCCAAGATTAATCAATCATCTCCATTACCGCAGATACTACCAACTGTAGCAGCATCAGCAGTAGGCTCAGGATTACTAGCAGAAGCAACTGTAGGAGGAGTAGGAGGAGTAGATGAAGGTGATGGTGATTATCTCGGTGAAGATATCATTGCAGCAGCAAGAGCAGTCGTCCCTCCTAAAGTTGCAGCCCAGTACCGTCATCACCTCCTACCCGGGGGAACACTCCATGCCAAACTGGGAGAAGAAGAAGCTGCTCAGGTAGTTGCTTTATTGGAGCAACCAGAGAGGCTGCTGCTTCATGGTGATCTACTGAGTAAAGTGGTCACTGCATCTGCAGACATTGCATCATTGGTCGTACAAGAGGAACAACAGCAAGAAGGGGCATATATGAGTGGAGATGATGACAAGGATGGTGATGACGATGATGATGATGGAGGGGGAGCTGGAGGCGGTGGTGGTAGAGGAAGGAAAAGAAGACCAGGCCGACCTCCTTCCTCCTGGACAGGAGAAGAGAAAGGTACCTTCTTAGCCGCATTCAAAGCCCATGGAGCAGATTGGAATGATCTTCAATCCGCTCTCCCCACCAAGACCATGACCCAGATCAAGGGGTATTATAGAAACTATAGATTAAAGTTGGGATTGGATGCACTGGCCCCAGTTGGCAGTCCTTTCCCTGCTAAAGGAAGAGGGAGAAGACCTAAAATCAAGACTGCTCGAGAACAAGAACATGGTGATGATGGTTTGATAGGGGAAATGTTGGGTCAACAAGGTAGTACTGCTGGTCAAGGTCAAGGTCAAGGTCAACAACAACAACAGCAACAACGACAGGGATTGGCTCATGTTTTGATAGCTCAGCAGCTGGCAGAGGCAGCTATGGAACAGATATTGAGAACAACAACGGCAGCAGATCCAGATGTTCGTGCTGTTGTTGAGGCTGCTGCTGCTACTGCAGCTACCGTTGTGACGAGCCAGGTTGAGGAAAAGGAGGAAGGGTGGGGGGAAGCAGTGAAAGTAGGGATGGAGGATGGAGAAAAAGGAAAGAGTGGTTAGAGAGTTGTGGTAGTAGAGGGAGGAGAAGATGGATGGTGTATACAGAGAGAGAGGAATGATAAAGAGAAGTCGAAGGGAGGAAAGTCATTCAACAGTTTGAGATCGCGTATATGTTATACCGACGTTCATATGAATTAGAAGTTGGCATGTGTCATGAAATAAACAAATAAACGGAGGAAGAGCTCTCCGTCTAAAAAATAAGTTAAAATTCAAATTCCGTTAATTATACCGTTGAAGTCGTGGATTCTGGTAGCACACGCACCCTCCATACCATCAGAATAATCACATCAACATAAGAGTCATGTATTCTCGCAATAAACCAGGCAACGTGTCACCGGCCATTACAACCAAGAAGACGACAGCCTCCCGTCTCTCCGACTTGCTCCATCTCTTAGAGTCTGCACCTCCTGGCCCTATCGAGCTCGACACTTCTTTGCTCTATGGAGATGTAGACAACAAGTATGATGACAATGATGATGACAATAATTATCAACAATCAAAATCTCACAAGGATTCCAACCAACTATTAACATCAACAGACTTCACATTGTCTGCATACCGCCACTCCACCACCCCTCCTCCTCCTGCCCACAATGATGATGACGATGAGTTCAAACGTCTCTTATCACAGACTAATGAAGAGGCTGATAAATGGAAATTATCTCCAGTCTTAAGGAACAGAATACCAGATCGCCAATGTACAGAACACAGTGTGGCTGTACCCGAAGAAACAGAAGCAGGACCAGTAGCAACAATAATCAACAAAACAGATATAAAACTAGAGTTAGAAAAGAGACAGAAACTAAAGAGACTGACTCAGACACAGAGAAGACCACCTGGTCCCTCTAGATGGACACTCCAGGCCATTCAACACCACCACCAACAGGAGGCTGCACACGCTGCTGAGTGTACATTTAAACCTCAAACAGGAAGAGGTCCCTTGACGGGGCTCCCTTCCTTGTCTGTAGAGCAGCGGTTGCTGATGGTAGGGGCTAAGAAAGAAGAGGCGCTGCGTAAAGTGAGAGAGGAACTAGAAGACGCTGAGCTTGCCGAATGCACCTTTGCTCCTCAATTGATAAGAGGAGAAATTGGAAACAACAACAACTACTACAACAACAAGAGTGGTGGTGGTAGTAGTAGTAGTAGTTATTTGCCAAAAGGGTACGTTCCACCTCAAAAGAGAGTATTGGAAAGAAGTGCATACAAAAATGGTAGCATCAAAGAACAAAACAAGAATACTAGAATCAACAATGATGAGTTGTCGCTATCATTCCAACCAAGGCTGAATAAGAAATCATTGGAAATGGCAGCTGCATTGAGGGAAAGGCAACATCAACAAAGCATTCTTAATGACACTACCACCACCTCATTCTCATCATCAAAAGCCAATAATGGTAATAATGACGATGGATCTTTCTTTGCTCCAGTTATCAATGCTTCCAGTAGACGTATTATCGAAGATAGTACCCGTCTACCTGCAGATTTCCAACAACGATTACAATACTACCGCAGACGTCAACAACAACATGCTAAAACTATTAACGCTGGCAATAAAAATGATACTGCTGGTGATCAGGAATGTACCTTCATGCCTAAAACATGTATGGGCTCAGTGAGTATACTAGCTCAATCAGATAGGTTGGTAGGAGCACTGTTTCAAGGCCCAGAAGAAAGGAGTCGACGACTGGCATTTGCAGACTCGGCCTGGTTGGAGGCCAGGAGGAGGGGGCGGATGCAGCAGGTGAGGGAAGAGGAGGGGTGTACTTTTCATCCTGTTATTAATGAACCTTCTGCTAGCTATATGAAGGCAGTATCAGGAAATAGTTATATACCAGCAGCAGCGGCAATTGCAGCAGTACCAAGGCCAGAGCAGCGATTGTTGAAGGCAGGAGAGGAAAGAGAAGCAAGGATACAAGCCAAAAAAGCAGAGATAGAGGCTTCACAGCTCTCAGAGTGTACATTCAAACCAAATACATATAAACCAGCTGTATCAGGGTATCATGGGCAGCAGTACCAACCACCAAACCCACAGGCCTGGTTGCTGCATTTAGAAACCATGGAACGTAATGGTCTCAATAGTACTACTACTACTGCTACTACTACTACTGCTAGTGTGCTATTAAAAAGGATACAAGAACACTCAGCAATGAAAGAAGCACGTGCCAAGGCAGCTGAACAAGAAAAGATTAAGAAAGAATTGAAAGAATGCAGTTTCAAACCTAGGATTAATGACCAAGGGGTGGGGTATGAAAAGGGCAAGGCGGTACTCGTGGCGGGGATTGACAAGGTGATGGAGAGGAGAGAGGAGATTTTGGAGAAAAGGCAGAAGCAGAAAGAGTGGGAGGATAAGGTTTTTAAAAGGAATCCAAAGAATCCAAAGGGGATCACGGTGCCAAAGCCATTTGCATTGAGTTTTGAGCAGCGATCGATCTAGAAGGTGTACACCGTACCGGTGTTGTCCTTCCGGAGCAGTTGGTGTTGGAAGTGTCTCGAAATTTCCCTTTTCAAAGGTATAAAACCCAAGTAAAAATCGCATTGCAACAACATAATTTTGATATATATCAAATACCAATTCACGTTAAGGTTCTAGAAGGCGCATTATGAACACAATATCACTTCGTCCATTGATCTCTGCTACTAGGAATGTGGCTAGAGCATCCTCCCCACGTCGTTCCAAGGTTGCCAATGCTAGATATATTGTCAACACGAAAGCATTTCAGGAAGAGGGTAAGGAAAAGGGTGTCCAAAAGCAGTCTCAGAAACGGGGCAATGGCGGTGGGCCCGACATTGAGAGAAGATCACGCCCCGAGTCCGGGCTGTCGGCAGGTTCTCCATTTTTCGGCTCTTTGTCCCCATACGCTCCAGCTCGTGTCAGCTCTCTGTTCAGAGAAATGGAAGATGAAATGAACAACATGATGCGTGCATTTGGAGGTACCACTGGTTTCCTTGATCTCCCATCTGTTCTCTCGCCTGCCACCCCCTCTGCCATGGTGCATCCTTTCAAAGTCGACATCAAGGACACTCCACAGAGCCTCGAAATCATCGCAGACACTCCTGGGCTTTCTAAGGAAGACATCAAGGTCAAGGTTTCCCCAGACAATGTTCTCACTCTCTCTGGAGAGCGCAAGGAGGAAAAGGAGGAGAAGGACGAAGAGGGCAACTGGACCCATGTGGAGAGAAGCTACGGCTCCTTTATGAGACGTTTCAAGCTGCCAGATACTGCAGATGTGGGCAATATCAAGGCAGAGGCAAAGAATGGTGTTCTCCATCTTTTTATTCCAAAGACTTCTGGTGAGGAACATAAGCAGGTTGAGATTCCTGTCCAGTAAGAGAGAGAGAGAGAGAGAGAGAGAGAGAGAGAGAGAGAGAGAGAGAGAGAGAGAGAGAGAGAGAGAGAGAGAGAGAGAGAGAGAGAGAGAGAGAGAGTGAGGG